>RCUN01000028.1_pt1 | contig 205412 bp, 186 predicted proteins | sample 2166181 | NCBI WGS metagenome assembly RCUN01 (sample SAMN09932603, study PRJNA488358) | compost metagenome | feature: garden; material: soil; isolation source: compost soil in crotononitrile-enriched culture | place: Germany: Experimental Botanical Garden Goettingen | collected 2016-01-27 | reverse complement strand
CAAGGTAATGACCTACTTCAAGGTTAGCCTTTCAACATGTAATTGGGACAGCGCCATAAAAAACGCCCCGCAGTTGCGGGGCGTTTTATTGCTAGCGCGCTCGGGCTGGCCGAGCGGCAGGCTTATTTCTGTTGCGGACGCAGAGCCGGGAACAGGATGACGTCGCGGATGGTGTGGCTGTTGGTGAACAGCATCACCAGACGGTCGATACCAATACCCTGACCGGCAGTCGGCGGCAGGCCGTGTTCCAGCGCGGTGACGAAGTCGGCGTCGTAGAACATGGCTTCGTCGTCGCCCGCTTCTTTCTGGTTCACCTGATCCTGGAAGCGCTTGGCCTGATCTTCTGCATCGTTCAGCTCGGAGAAGCCGTTGGCCAGCTCGCGGCCACCGATGAAGAATTCGAAGCGATCGGTCACGTCCGGGTTCACGTCGTTGCGGCGGGCCAGCGGAGAGACGGCAGCCGGGTACTCGGTGATGAAGGTCGGTTGCAGCAGCATGTGCTCAACGGTCTCTTCGAAGATGGCGGTGATCACGTGGCCCAGCTCCCAGCCCTTCATCAGCTCGATGTGCAGACGCTTGGCGACGGCGGTGGCGTTCTCCAGGGTGGCCAGATCGTCCTTGGTCACATCCGGGTTGAACTTCAGGATGGACTCGACCATGGTGAGGCGCTGGAACGGCTGACCGAAGTCGATGGTCAGACCCTCTTCGCCCTCTTTGGCGTAACGGATCTTGGTGTCACCCAGGATGTCCTGGGCCAGGGTGCGCAGCAGCTCCTCGGTGAGATCCATCAGATCGATGTAATCGGCATAGGCCATGTAGAACTCGATCATGGTGAACTCGGGGTTGTGACGCACCGAGATCCCTTCGTTACGGAAGTTGCGGTTGATCTCGTAGACACGCTCGAAGCCACCCACCACCAGACGCTTCAGATAGAGCTCGGGGGCGATACGCAGGTACATGTCGATGTCCAGCGCATTGTGGTGAGTGACGAACGGACGCGCGGAGGCACCACCCGGGATGACCTGCATCATGGGGGTTTCCACTTCCATGAAGCGCTTCTCGTTGAAGAACTTGCGGATGCCGGCCACCACCTGGGTGCGGATCATGAAGGTCTTGCGGGACTCTTCGTTGGCGATCAGATCCAGGTAACGCTGGCGGCAGCGGGCTTCCTGATCGGTCAGGCCCTTGTGCTTCTCGGGCAGCGGACGCAGTGCCTTGGTCAGCAGACGGATGTCGCCCACATGGACGGAGAGCTCGCCGGTGTTGGTGCGGAACAGGGTCCCTTCCACGCCGACTATGTCCCCCAGATCCCACTTCTTGAACTGCTCGTTGTAGAAGCCTTCCGGCAGGTCGTCACGGGTCACGTAGATCTGGATCTTGCCAGCCATGTCCTGCAGGGTCGCGAAGGAAGCCTTGCCCATGATCCGGCGGGTCATGATACGACCGGCAATCTTCACCCGTTTATTCAAGGCCACCAGCTCGTCGGCGCTCTTGTCGCCAAACTCGGCGTGCAGATCGCCGGACAGGCTGTCACGACGGAAGTCGTTGGGGAAAGGGTTGCCCTGGGCGCGCAAGGCGGCCAGCTTGGAGCGACGCTCAGTCATCTCGTTGTTCAGTTCGAGAGTCTGGTCGACTTCCGGAGTAGTGGTTTGTTCAGACATGGTGATTCCTGCTGCTCTGTTTACAGGCCTGATTTCAGGCTGGCTTCGATAAACTTGTCCAAGTCGCCGTCGAGTACCGATTGGGTATTGCGGGTCTCGACGCCGGTGCGCAGATCCTTGATACGGGAGTCATCCAGTACGTAGGAGCGGATCTGGCTGCCCCAGCCGATGTCGGACTTGGTCTCTTCGAGGGCTTGCTTCTCAGCGTTCTGCTTCTGAATTTCCAGCTCGTAGAGCTTGGCCTTCAGCTGCTTCATACACTGATCTTTGTTCTTGTGCTGGGAACGGTCGTTCTGGCACTGCACCACCACCCCGGTGGGGACGTGGGTGATACGCACCGCGGACTCGGTCCGGTTGACGTGCTGACCACCGGCACCGGAGGCGCGGTAGACGTCGATGCGCAGATCCGCCGGGTTGATGTCGATCTCGATGTCGTCATCGATCTCGGGATAGACGAACACCGAGCAGAACGAGGTATGACGACGGCCACCCGAGTCGAACGGTGACTTGCGGACCAGGCGGTGCACGCCGGTCTCGGTGCGCAGCCAGCCGAAGGCATACTCGCCGGTGAACTTGACGGTGGCGGACTTGATGCCGGCCACGTCGCCGTCAGACAGCTCGATCAGCTCCGGCTTGTAGCCGTGGGCATCGCCCCAGCGCAGGTACATGCGCAGCACCATGTTGGCCCAGTCCTGGGCCTCGGTGCCGCCGGAACCGGACTGGATGTCGATGTAGCAGTCGGAGCCGTCGTGCTGACCGGAGAACATGCGACGGAATTCGAGATCCACCAGCTTGGCTTCCAGCTGATCGGCTTCGGCCACTGCCTCGTTGAAGGTCTCCTCGTCTTCGCCTTCGACCGCCAGGCTGACCAGCATCTCGACGTCCTCAGCACCTTGTGTCAAGACGTCTATGGTGTTGACCACGTTGTCCAGCGACACGCGTTCCTTGCCCAGCGCCTGTGCGCGCTCCGGCTCATTCCAGACATCCGGCTGTTCCAGCTCGGCATTGACCTCTTCTAGACGCTCTTTCTTGGCGTCATAGTCAAAGGTACCCCCTAAGCAGCTCGGTCCTCTCAGACAGCTCCTTAAGCTTGTTTAATACAGGATTGACTTCAAACATCGTGAAAACTCTCGGGGTCGATGTGATTTAAAAACGGGATATTCTAGCCAATTGCGGAAGGAATAAACAGGGTTGGCTGGCCCTGGCCGCCTTCTGTCACCGATTTCGGAGGCTATTTTGTGCTTTCTTGCAGAAAATATCGCCAGCCGCGCCATTCTCCGCTTCAGTTTTGTGCGCTTTGGCCGCTAACAACAACATGGAGTGCCGCGCACTTTTCGAGTAATCCTGTTCCTGACCCCACAAGAAGAAAGCATGATGAAAAACCTATCACTCAAGCAGAAGATACTGTTGTCTGTGGTGATCGCCCTCTCCCTGGTGATCCTGCTGCTCTCCTGGCAGAGCTACAGCAGCCAGAAGTCCCTGTTGCTGCAAGGCAGTCAGGAACAGGTGCAGCGCCTCGGCAGCCAGCAGGCCGCCAGCGTCAGTGACTGGCTCGCCGCCCGTCGCGATGTCATCCAGGCGCTGGGCAACAAGGCCGGCCCCGAGCCCCTCAACGCCCTGCAACAGGCGCAAGTGTCCGGCCGTTTCCAGCTCACCTATTTCGGTGAGGGCAGTGGCAAGATGAACGACTCTGACCCTTCCATCAACCGTGACGGCTATGATCCCCGCTCCCGTGGCTGGTATCAGGAAGCCATGGCCAAGGGCGGCATGATAGTGACCAAACCCTACCTGGACGTGGCCTACAACGTCATGGTGGTGACCCTGGCCCAACCGGCCCAGGGCGGCGTGGTCGGCGGCGATCTCTCCATCGCCTCCCTGGTGGAGGATGTCACCAAGATGGCCCTGCCGGCGGACGGTGTCGCCATCCTGATGCACAAGGACGGCACCGTCATTGCCTATAAAGATGCGACCAAGGCGATGAAGCCTGGCAGCGAAATCGACAACGATCTCTCCAACGCCCTGATAGAGCAGAGCAAGAGCAGCAACAGCCTGCTCCCCGTCTATTTTGACAACGAAGGCCGCGACAAGCTGCTGTGGGCGACGGATATCCCGAACACCGACTGGGAACTGGTGCTGGTGCTGGACAAGGCGACCCTGGAGGCGCCGCTCTCCTCCCTGCTGATGACCCAGCTTGGCCTGGCCCTGCTGGTGCTGGTGGGCAGCATCCTCGCCATCTCCTGGCTGGTCAGCCTGCTGCTGGGCCCGCTTGGCAAGGTTTCCCAGGCCCTGGCCCGCATCGCCGACGGTAACGGCGATCTGACCCAGCGCATCAAGATCGATGCCAATGACGAGGTGGGCCAGCTGGCCAACAGCTTCAACCGTTTCGTCGGCAGCCAGCACCAGCTGATCGGCAATATCCGCCAGCTGGCCAACGAGCTGAATGCCGATGCGGAGCGCAGCCTGGTGACCAACCAGGCCGCGGTGGAAGAGCTGCAGCGTCAACAGCAGGAGGTGACCATGGTCGCCACCGCGGTCACCGAGATGGCGAGCGCCACCATGGAGATCGCCGGCAACGCCGAGAACACAGCCGCCGCCGCCCAGCAATCTGCCCAGAGCAGCGAGCAGGGCAAGATGCTGGTGAACCAGACTCGCCAGTCCATCAACAACCTGGCCGAGGAAGTGGGTCAGGCCACCGGCGTCATCGGCGAGCTGAGCCGCCACGCCCAGGCCATCTCCGGCATCCTCTCCACCATCCAGGGCATCGCCGAGCAGACCAACCTGCTGGCGCTGAACGCGGCCATCGAAGCGGCCCGTGCCGGTGAGCAGGGTCGCGGTTTCGCCGTGGTGGCGGACGAGGTGCGGGTGCTGTCGCGCCGTACCCAGGACTCCACCCAGGAGATCCAGTCCACCATAGAGACCCTGCAGCAGACCACGGCCCGTGCGGTCAGCCTGATGCAGACCAGCCAGGGGCTGGCCGACAACAGCGTCAAGGACGCCGATGCCGCGGCCGCCGCGCTCGAAGAGATCACCCAGGCCGTCTCCCTCATCTCCGACATGGCGGGTCAGATCGCCACCGCCGCCGAGGAGCAGACCCAGGTGACCGGCGAGATCACCCAGAACACCACCGCCATCAAGGACGTGAGCGACGAGATCACCGCCTCCGCCATGCGCGACCTCGATCAGGCGCACAACCTCAAGGGACGCGCCACCAATCTGAACCAGCAGGTGTCGACCTTTATCCTCTAAGACGCCAGTCGCAGCCTGTTCGAGCTGACATAAACAAGCCCCGCACTCGAGAGAGCGCGGGGCTTGTTCGTCAGGGGCTGTTGGTATGTCGTCAACGTTGCTTGCGCCGAAACGTCAATTGCGCCAGGCGATCTTCCTCTGGCATGTTCGCCTGGGAACGTCAGCGAGTGAATGAATTCACTTGGCTACAGGTCTCTGCCAATCCGGTGGGAGCCGTGCCAGTTTTGAGTTCAAGCCATTGAGTCAAATCGGTTTTGTTCATGGGATGCGCAAACAGGTAGCCTTGCATCAAATGGCACCCCAATTGGTAGAGTTGTATACGCATCTCCTCGGTCTCGACGCCTTCTGCAATGACTGGCATGTCAAGTTCACGTCCCAGTAAAAGCACCGCTTTGACGAGTCTTTCATCCCCTTTCAGCAGTGTCTGGGTGAAGCTGTAGTCCAGTTTGATCGCATCGATAGGCAGAGATAGCAATCGCTCCAGGGAGGAGTAACCGGTGCCAAAGTCATCAAGATGGATTTTGAACCCCGCTTGAGTCAGTGCCAGCAGTTGATCTTCCAAGCGACCGTGATTTTCGGCAAACAGACTCTCCGTTAGTTCAAAATGGATCGCGCTTCTTGGCAACTGATGACGATCGGCCAGCTCGGCGAGTTGTGTCACCAGATCTGGCTCCATCAATTGCAGTACCGACAGATTGATATTGATGTTCAGGTCGGGGTAGGCGTATCTCAGTTCATGCAGCGTTCCCATCGCCTGGTCGGCAATCCACTTGCCCAGGGGGATAATCAGCCCGGCCTGTTCTGCCAGAGGGATAAATACACTGGGGGGGCAGAACCCCGTTGGGGTGGGCCAGCGGCACAGGGTTTCCACCATGGCGACGCGGTCACTTTCCACATCCATGATGGGTTGATACCAGACCTCAAATTGTCGCAGTTGCAACGCTTCCCGCAGCGCTTGTTCCAGCTGCATGCGCTGTGAAAGCTGATGATGCAAGATCTCTCGATAACAACGGTAGCAATGTTTGCCCGCCTGCTTGGCATCATACATGGCCAAGTCGGCGTTTCGGATGAGCTCATCTGCGCCCATGGCGCCATCATCGTAAGCGATTCCGATAGAGGCACCGACCTGGATTTTTCGTCCCCCTTGCTCGATTTGCTGGCCGGATATAGTCAGCATCAGCCGTTCGGCGAGCGAAATGGCCCCCTCTTCCTCTCTGACCATCTTGGTGATGATGGCAAATTCGTCACCACCTATGCGAAACAGCATGTCTTCACCACGAATAGCCTGCTTGAGACGCCCTGCGATGGTTAGCAAGACCTGATCCCCTGTCTCGTGCCCCAGACTGTCATTAAGGGTCTTGAAATCGTCCAGATCGATCATCAGCAAGGCAATGCGGCCACGGTCATGTTTGGCGCGCAGGCAGGGATGCTGATTGAGCTGCTCGCTCAACAATTTCCGGTTGCCCAATTGGGTCAGTCCATCGCGTCTGGCCTCGTTGTAGAGGGCCTGCTCCGAGAGTCGGAGCTGTTCCACCATGCTATTGAGCGCCCTGGCCAGGGTATCGAACTCGGGACTACCCGATAAAGGCCAATGTTTGCTTGTGGGCTGCAAGCTGCTGTATTGCTCGGCCAGGCGGGTAAAAGTGGTGAGCCGACGCATCACCATGCGTTCATAAATGGTAATAGTGCCCAGGCCGGCGGCGATCAGGAGCAGGGTTGAGTTGATGAGTAGCATGCGATTGCTGAGCCGCTGTTGCGTCAGCAATTGGTGATCCGGGGGGACGTGCAGTATGAGGCGATGGGCATTTTCACTGTCTGGCAGAGCGCGCTGCTCGGCAAGAGGGGCCTCCCCTGTATCTCGGAGAAACTCGATGTCCAGCTTGGTCATGTTCCGGATCTGTTGCACGTCTGTCCCATCAAGTTGGCGGATCATGGCTATCCAGCCCTCCACGTGCGGGTTGGTGGCATCAGGGTCTTGAACAGGATGAACCGCTAGCAGGATGGGGTGCTCTTGATACCAGCCGTTCAGCGTGTATCCCCGTGTGTGTTGTGATGACCAGTAGTGAGAGAGATAGTCCTGCGCTTTGGACCAGATGGGGTGGGAGTCGCCCAAGGTTACGTAGGTTGCCCCCCCTCTACCGATGACACGATAGAGCGAGTGATCCGGTCTGATGAACAGTACAAAGTGGGCATTGAGGTTATCCAGTGTTCCCGCGTTGAAGTTCTCGTCGAGATAAGTGGGCAAGCTGCCATTGATGAAGCGAATGGAGTCTCGCCATTCGGCATAGTCCCGTGTGCTGACCATGAGGCTTTTCTGCATGGATTCAATGTACTGCTGTGCACGATCCAGGGCTGCTTGCTGATTATGCTCGTTTAAAATCCGGGTATTGGCAGAGAGTACAGCCGTGCTGACGCCATAGCTGATGGCTGCTGCGCATGAGATCAGCAGCAGAAGATAGAGAGACACTTTATTGCGCAGACTATTGAGTCTCACCGCACCACCTCGCATTGACTACGTCGTATGCCAATAGTAGTGGAAGGTGATCAATGCGGTCGCTGTCTGACTCCTATTGAGCAAAAAGCCCCCTCTTTGCAAAAAGAGGGGGCTTTGGTCACCAGAATCCTCCGGACTGAGGGTTCTTGCGCATATTGCGTCTGAGAGGACGGGAATTACAGGAAGGGCAGGGCCAGGAACAGTTTGATCACCACGGCATTGATGATGTCGATGAAGAAGGCACCCACCATGGGCACCACCAGAAACGCCAGGTGGGAGGGGCCGAAGCGTTGGGTGATGGCCTGCATGTTGGCGATGGCGGTGGGGGTGGCCCCCAGACCGAAGCCGCAGTGGCCCGCCGCCAGCACGGCCGCGTCATAGTTGCGGCCCATGACCCTGAAGGTGACGAAGATGGCGTAGAGCGCCATCGCCACCGTCTGGGCGGCCAGCAGGATGAAGATGGGCAGGGCCAGGCTGGCGAGATCCCACAGCTTCAGGCTCATCAGCGCCATGGCGAGGAAGAGCGACAGGCTGACGTTGCCGAGCAGGGAGACTTCCCGATCACTCACCTCGTGCCAGTTCAGCAGGGTCAGCAGGTTGCGCAGCAGCACGCCGACGAACAGCACGCAGACGAAGACCGGGAGCTCCAGGGCGCTGCCCTTGAGGTAGAGAGAGAGCATCTCGCCCCCCTTCAGGCTGATGGCAATGAGGGCCAGGGTCTCGATCACGCTGAAGGTGGTCAACGGTCGCTCCATGTCCGGCATCTCGAAGCCTTGGGGGGCGCCGTCCCGGTTGTGCTCCTCGCCGGGCACCTGCACCTTCTTCACCAGGTAGCGGGCGACAGGACCGCCGATCAGGCCCCCCAGCACCAGACCGAAGGTGGCGCAGGCGATGGCGAGCTCGGCGGCGGATTGCACGCCGTACTTCTCGGTGAAGATGGAGCCCCAGGCCGCGCCGGTGCCGTGGCCGCCGGAGAGGGTGATGGAGCCGGCCAGCAGCCCCATGTGCGGGTCCAGACCCAGCAGGGTGGCCAGACCGACCCCCAGGCTGTTTTGCACCAGCAGCAGGCCGGTGACCACCAGCAGGAAGGTGATCACCGCCTTGCCGCCGCGCTTGAGGCTGCCCAGATCGGCGGAGAGGCCGATGGAGGCGAAGAAGGCCAGCATCAGCGGGGTTTGCAGTGTGGTGTCAAATTGCAGTTCAAGCTGCATGGTGGAGCGCAGCAGCAGCAGCACCAGAGCGACCACCAGGCCGCCTGCCACCGGTTTGGGGATGTTGAAGGTGCGCAGGGGGCCAATTCGGTTGACCAGCAGGCGGCCAAGCAGCAGCACCAGGGTGGCGGCGACCAGGGTGGCGTAGGAATCAAGTTGTATCATGCAGTACTCCCATGTTGATCGGCTGTGTCTTTGGCGAGAAAGACGCACAGATTCAGCCGGGATGAAACAGTGTGGCGCAGGCGCCAGTTCAAGAGGGGGCCACGGGCCCAGTCCCAGGTAAAAATGGGATCGATGCGAGCCCGATTTCATCAGGCATCCAGATGACATTTATGAAAAATTCGCCGGATAGTAGCAAAAATCACCGTTTATATCCATGTTCATCATATTAATGCTCAAAACAGTGCATTAACCTAGCATTTAACACTGTGTGCTGGGCGTGCTCCGGCCCGCAACAATGACTGCTGTCATTTGCAGCGGCAGTCTCTATAATTCGCCAGTTTCCCGCCCATGAGCGGCACCGGAATAGGAAGTGAAGGAACCGGCTAAGCCTTTAAATGTCTGCCGGTTGTCAGTCCAGAGAGAGGAGAGGGTGTGAAGAAGTCTATCTATATCGCCTACACGGGCGGCACCATAGGGATGCAGCGTTCCGACCACGGTTATGTGCCGATGGCGGGTTTCATGGAAGATTGTCTGGCGCGGATGCCCGAGTTCCACCGGCCTGAGATGCCGGATTATCATATTCACGAATATGCCCCCCTCATCGACTCCTCCGACATGACCCCGGCGGACTGGCAGCGCATCGCCGAGGACATTCGTGACAACTACGAGCAGTACGACGGCTTCGTGATCCTGCACGGCACCGACACCATGTCGTTCACCGCGTCTGCGCTCTCCTTCATGCTGGAGGAGCTGCACAAGCCGGTCATCATCACCGGCTCCCAGATCCCGCTCGCCGAGCTGCGCTCCGACGGCCAGCAGAACCTGCTCAACGCCCTCTACATCGCGGCCAACTACCCGATCCACGAGGTGACGCTGTTTTTCAACAATCAGCTCTATCGCGGCAACCGCAGCAAGAAGGTGCACGCGGACGGCTTCCACGCCTTCGATTCACCGAACTACCCGCCGCTGCTCAACGCCGGTATCGCCATCTCCCTGGAAGCGGGGGAACTGGGCGTGCCGTCCGAGCGACCGCTGGTGCTACACGACATCACCCCCCAGCCCATCGGCGTGGTGACCCTCTATCCCGGCATCTCGGCGGAGGTGATCGCCAACATCCTGCAGCAACCGGTGCGGGCGCTGATCCTGCTCTCCTTCGGGGTGGGCAACGCGCCGCAGAACCCGGCCATGCTGGCGCTGCTCTCCGAGGCATCGGCCCGGGGTGTCATCATCGTCAACCTGAGCCAGTGTCTGCACGGCAAGGTCAACATGGGGGGCTATGCCACCGGCAACGCGCTGTCTCGGGCCGGGGTCATCTCGGGTTTTGACATGACCGCCGAGGCTGCGCTCACCAAGCTGCACTTCCTGCTGAGCCAGGATCTGCCGGCGCCGCGCATCCGTGAGCTGATGCAGCAGTCCCTGCGCGGCGAGCTGACCCCCTGAGCATTGCCGCCCTCACCCTAGCCCTCTCCCAGGGGGAGAGGGGGGTAGAACAAGCTGTTGTTGGCAGCGAGGCTTGTCATGGAGATGGCCGGCAGGTTGTCCACTAGCTATCCGCCAACTGCGGGCCTGCACCCTTCTCCCCTGGCGGGAGAAGGGCTGGGGATGAGGGGGATATCCTCGCCCTGCAGAGAGACAGGAAAAAAGAGGGGAGCCATAATGGCTCTCCTCTTTGCTATTGTGTGCGAACCAGGGCTCGCGGCAAGGCTTAGTGACTGAGATCGATGCGGACAATCTCTTCCCCATCGCGGTGCTTCGATGCTTGAGCTCGCTCTCAGTGGCTGAGATCGATACGGACTATCTCTTCCTCATCGCGATACTGGCGTTTGAGCTCGCTCTTGCTCTTCATCACGATCTCGCCGTCGCGGCCTATGTTCATGTGCTCGGGATTCTCGAGGTGCATCGCCTGCCAGGCCATCACGGCCTGCAGCGAGGTGGCCTTCTGCTCATCGGTGAGGGGCTGGCCATCCGGCCATTTACCGAGCTCGACCGCGGTCTTGAGCCGCTCGTACACTTCCTTGGGCATCTGCCCTATCACCTGTTGAAACGACATTCGGCCTCTCCTTGAAAATTGAGCCATGAAGGGATCAGACGGGTAGATCCTGGCGTACTATGCCGGCAGATCCTGACGGACTACGCCGGCCATCTGCTCCATTACCCGTACTACCTGACAACTGTACCCGAACTCGTTGTCATACCACACGTACAGCACGCAGTGATCCCCCTCGGCGATGGTGGCCTGGGAGTCCACTATGCCCGCGAAGCGGGAACCCACCATGTCGGAGGAGACCAGCTCTGTGCTGGCGCTGAAGTCGATCTGGCGATGCAGGGCCGAGCTCAGGGCCATCTGCTGCAGATAGGCGTTGAGGCTCTCTCTGTCGGTGGCTTGTTCCAGGCTCAGGTTGATGATGGCCAGGGAGACGTTGGGGGTCGGCACCCGGATTGCGTTGCCGGTCAGCTTGCCCTTGAGCTCCGGCAGCGCCTTGGCCACCGCCTTGGCGGCGCCGGTGCTGGTCATCACCATGTTGAGGGCCGCGCTGCGACCGCGTCGCTCGCCCTTGTGATAGTTGTCGATGAGGTTCTGGTCGTTGGTGTAGGAGTGCACCGTCTCCACGTGGCCGTGGCGGATGCCGAACTTGTCCTGCATCACCTTGAGCACAGGGGTGATGGCGTTGGTGGTGCAGGAGGCGGCGGAGACTATCTTGTCATCCGGGCCTATCACCTCGTGGTTGACCCCGAACACCACGTTCTTCATCTCCCCCTTGCCGGGAGCGGTCAACAGCACCCGGGCGGCGCCGCGTGCCTTGAGGTGCTCGGACAGGCCTGCCTCGTCGCGCCAGACCCCGGTGTTGTCGACGATCAGCGCATTGTCGATGCCATAGGCGGTGTAGTCGATGTCGGCCGGGCTGTTTGCATAGATCACCTGGATGAAGGTGCCGTTGGCGATGATGGCGCTGCGATCACTATCCACCTCGATGGAGCCGTTGAAGGGGCCGTGCACCGAGTCGCGGCGCAGCAGGCTGGCCCGCTTCTCCAGATCCCCCTCGCGGCCGCCGCGCACGACGATGGCGCGCAGGCGCAGGGAGTTGGCGGCGCCGGTGCGCTCGATCAGCAGCCGGGCCAGCAGGCGGCCGATGCGGCCAAAGCCGTAGAGCACCACGTCGGTCGGTGCCGGCACGCTGGCCCGGTTCAGGGCCGGGGCCAGCTTGGCGCGCAGGTAGTCGTCTATGCCGGCTTCATCCTGGTGATCCTGCCAGTAACCCACCGCCAGCTTGCCGAGGTCCACTTCGGCGGCGGTCGGGTTCAGGGCGACCATGGCCTGGAGCAGGGGGAAGCTTTGCTGGATGGGGAGGGGGGCGCCCTGGTGGCGGCGAACGACCCGGTGGGCCTTGAGGATGTCGATGGTGGAGGCGTTCTGCAGCGGGCGCCCGTAGAGGGTGATCTCTATCCCCTGCTGGCGGTAGAGGCGACCAATCAAGGGCTGCATGGCTTCGGCGAGCTCCTGGCTCTCCTGCCACGCCTGCAAGTAGTGCTCGTGGGTCATTAACCAGATCCTTTATTTCACGTTGTTGAAGCAAGTTGCCTGGGCAAATTGACATTCGTCGAATGCAGATCAGTGTAGGGCTGACGGTTTCGTTATATTATTCTGCAGTCGCGGCCTTATACGGCGCGCGCATTGTAATGGATATGTAGCCTGTTTGCTAGTTGGCGGTGGCCAGTGCGGGTTGCGATTGTTACCAACCAGATGTGAACCATGACCCTATTCTCACAGCGTCCGTTACTGCTCCCCCTCGCCTGTTGTCTGACGCTGATGGCCTGCGACGACGACAGGATCCACAACATCTGCTCCCAATCCCCGACTCTGTGTGAGGATCTGGTGGACGACGGCTGGTGTCGCCATGAGCGCAGCGATGTCATCCGTGCCCGCTATTACCTCCAGGAGGAGGGCACGGACAGACGCCAGTACGAGTTGATGCGTGGCCTGGAGCGTTATCTGCAGTGTGCCGAGCACTCCACCAACATCGAATACAAGCGGGCCCGCGAGCAGAAGAGCCCCAGGGTGGAGGGCATGCTGGCCGCCGGCGCTCAGCTGGAGCAGCTGGATGCCCAGACCCGTGGCTCCCAGGATCCCTATCTGCTGCTCTGGCACTGGACCAACAACACCAATCCAGCGGCCCGTGCCAGCTTCCTGGCGCTGGAAGGCACCCCCGCCCTCGAGGAGCCGGAGCTGCAGCTGGCCCTGGGGGGTATCTATGCCAAGAGCGAGCCCCAGAAGGCCATCGCCTTGATGCACCATGCACTCTCCCTCTACGGGGAAGGGGACAAGGTCAACAGCCGGATCCTCACCGCCCTCAGCACCCTCTACATGGGGCAGAAAGCATTTGATCTGGCCTATCAGTGGGGCAAGGTGAGCGAGTCGTTTCAGGAGACCCCCGAGGTGTCGTCCACCCGCCTCGGGATCTACCACGCCATCGGCAAGGAGCAGCAGGAGAGGCTGGATCAGGCGGCCGCCACCATAGTCGACGCCCTCAGGGAAGGGAGCTACCAGGCCCCATGATCCCGCTACCACCCAGTGCCCGTGAATGGGCCCATGCGTTCGACATCCGCCTCGTCCATGGTCAGGTTCCCTGCGAGGGGCGGGTGCTCGAGCGGACCACGGTCAGGGCCGTGGTGATGCGCGGGGATGAACTGCTGTTGGTGCACTCTCGCGTCAACGGGGATCTGATGTTCCCCGGGGGCGGCATAGAGGCGGGGGAGTGCCACAGTACCGCCCTGGCCCGGGAGCTGCGGGAAGAGTGCGGCGCCGAGCTGGTGGCCGTGGGTCTGCTGCTCGGGCAGACCCGGGAGTTTCGCGCCGCCCGCGAGGCCGACTACGACGCCTACTGCATCCGCTCCTTCTATTACCTCTGCCAGGTGGGGGAGGCGTGGAGCGAGCCGCGCCCCCAACCCTACGAGATACGCCTTGGTTTCACCCCGGGCTGGTTCGCACTGGAAGAGGCTCTGCAGACCAACAAGACCCAGCTGGCTGGCCCCTGCCCCCAGTGGACGGTGCGCGAGACGAGGGTGTTGGCCGAGTTGCAGCACTGGGTGGATGCGGGTCTGCTGAGCTGACCGCCATGGGGTTCTGAGGATAAAAAAACCGCCATTCGGCGGTTTTTTTATTGTCGCTGCCGGATCAGGGCACGCAGACCGGGCAGAAGGCGTAGGTGCCTTGCGGGTCATTGAAGCGGGTCAGCGGGTCCAGGCTGCGGTTCATCTCCACCAGCGCCTTGCCCAACCCGGCGGGCAGCCAGCTTTGCAGGTGCGGGGCCAGCGCCTGGGCGCTGCTGTCGAACAGCTCGCGCAGGAACTTGTCCCTTGCCGACTCTTCCGGCGCTATGGGGGTGACCTGCCAGCTCTTGAGGTTGGCGAGCTCGGCGGCGGCCTTGAGGGCGTCGTCCAGGTTGCCGAACTCGTCCACCAGCCCCAGCGCCTTGGCATCCAGGCCGGTCCAGACCCGGCCTTCGGCGGCTTTCTCCGCCTCTTCCGGGCTCAGACCCCGGCCCTTGCCGACCAGACCGACGAAGCGCTGGTAGGTGTCTTCCACGCTCAGCTGGATGGCCTGACCGACGTGCTCCGGCAGGGCCCGGGTCAGCCCGATCCCCACGAAGTCCGTGGTGCCGATGCCGTCGGTGTGCACCCCGTACTGGGAGAGCGCCTTGTCGATGGTGGCGAACATGCCGAACACCCCGATGGAGCCGGTGAGGGTGGTGGGGGAGGCGAAGATCTTGTCCGCATCGGCGGAGATCCAGTAGCCACCGGAGGCGGCGTAGCTGCCCATGGAGATGACCACCGGCTTGCCAGCCTGCTTCAGGGCCAGCAGCTCGGCGCGGATCTGCTCGGCGGCGAAGGCGCTGCCACCCGGGCTGTCGACCCGCAGCACCACGGCCTTCACCTGGTCATCGCGGCGGGCCTCGGCCAGCAGATCGGCCAGGCTGTCGCCGCCTATGGTACCGGCGGGTTGCACCCCGTCCATGATGGCGCCGCTGGCGGTGATGAGACCCACCTCATCCTTGCCGCTCTGGGGATATTGCTCGGGGATGGCGGCCAGATACTCTTTCAGGCCGACCCCTTTCCAGCCGTGATCCTCGCTCTCGCCCACCTCCTTGATCACCGCCTGGGTCATCTCGTCACGGGTGGCGAGCTGATCCACCAGGCCGTTGTCGAGGGCGTAGCTGGCGGCATTGCCACCGGCCTTGCGCAGCAGCTCGAGGAAGTGATCCTTGTCTGGTGCGACAGCATCCGGCTCTATCTCCCGCTGCTCGGCCACGTCGGTGACATAGGATTGCCACAGCTGATCCAGCCAGCGCTGGTTCGCCTCCTTGCTCTCGGGGGACATCTCATCCCGGGTATAGGGCTCGACGAAGGATTTGTAGGTGCCGACCTTGAACACATGGGGGGTGACGTTGAGCTTCTCCAGCGCCGACTTGAAGTAGGTCTGGTAGACGCCAAAGCCTTCGATCAGCACGGCGCCGCTCTGGTTGAGCAGCACGTGGTCTGCGTGGGCGGCGAGCAGGTAGGCGCCCTGGCTGTAGTAGTCGGCCATGGCGATGACCGGTTTGCCGCTCTCCTTGAATGCGTCGATGGCGCTTGCCACTTCCTGCAGCTTGGAGAGGCTGGCTCCCTGCAGCCCCTGGGGCTTGAGCACCAGTGCCTTGATGCGATCGTCATCCCCGGCGCTCTTGATGGCCCACAACAGGTCGGAGAGCACGATTTCGCTCGGCTGATCGTCGCTTTTCTCCACCTGTCTCAGCAGTTGCACCGTCGGATCGGTTTGGGTGCGTTGTTCCACCAGTACGCCGGCGAGATTGAGGGTGAGGGCGCCCTCTATGGGGGTGCTGGGGGTCTCGCTCTGGTTGAGGCTGAAGGCGATGACCAGCACGACGATGAGAAACAGCAGATTGACCAGCATCAAGCGGGTAAAGTTGAGCAGACGCCAGAGGCTGCGAAACAGCCACCCCAGACCTTTGAAAATAGACATAGCCGTGCTAACGCCCTGTTAATGGGTAGAGAAGGGCATTATTAACCAGTTGACCCGCCAATTGCCATTTTCGCTTGGCTGGGATCGCCCCCCCTGGCTTCGGGATACGGCTGTTCGCCGAAAAAATGTCCAAACATTTGTTTGAAAAAGGATTTTCGATTCTTTACTCTAGCCTCAGTTTGATAACAAAAAATTAACTGGAGGCCCTGTGAGCCGCTACCCGACGTTGCTGACCCCCCGCAGTCCCCTTCTTCGTCACCATGTGCTGGCGGCATCTTGTGCGTCTGCCTCTAAAAGGAGTGCGTCATGAGCCTGTATCCAACGCTGCTGACACCCCTGGATCTCGGCTTTACCCAGCTCAAGAACCGGGTATTGATGGGTTCCATGCACACCGGCCTCGAGGAGGAGAAGGGGGGCTTTGACAAGCTGGCCGCCTTCTACGCCGAGCGCGCCCGCGGCGGTGTCGCCCTCATCGTCACCGGCGGCATAGCCCCCAACCTGCGGGGGCGCCTGGTGCCCCATGGCTCGCAGCTCAGCTTCCCCTGGCAGGTCGCCAAGCACAAGAAGGTGACCGGCGCCGTGCATCAGGAGGGGGGCAAGATAGCCCTGCAGATCCTCCATGCCGGTCGCTATGCCTATCATCCGTTCAGCCTGGCGCCGAGCGCTATCCGGGCTCCCATCTCTCCATTCAAGCCGCGCGCCATGAGCGAGCGGCAGATCCGCGGCACCATACGGGACTTTGCCTCGACCGCGGCACTGGCCAAGGCGGCGGGCTATGACGGTGTGGAAGTGATGGGGTCGGAAGGTTATCTCATCAACCAGTTCATCTGCGAGCGCACCAACCAGCGCAGCGACGGCTGGGGCGGCAGCAGCGAAAACCGCATGCGTTTCCCGCTGGAAATCGTGCGGGCCATTCGCGAGCGGGTCGGCACCGACTTCATCATCATCTTCCGCCTCTCCATGCTGGATCTGGTGGAGAAGGGCTCCTCCCTGGAGGAGGTCATAGCGCTCGGGAAGGCGCTGGAGCAGGCCGGGGTGAGCCTCATCAACACCGGCATCGGCTGGCACGAGGCGCGCATCCCCACCATCGCCACCAGCGTGCCGCGCGGCGCCTTCAGCTGGGTGACCGCCGAGCTGAAAAAGCACCTCACAGTGCCGCTTATCACCACCAACCGCATCAATACCCCCGAGGTGGCCGAGCGCATCCTGGCGCAGGGGGAGGCGGATATGGTCTCCATGGCGCGCCCCTTCCTGGCAGACCCCGAGTTTGTCATCAAGGCCGCCGAGAACCGGGCGGACGAGATCAACACCTGCATCGCCTGCAACCAGGCCTGCCTGGATCACGTATTTAAGCAAAAACGCGCCTCCTGCCTGGTCAATCCCCGCGCCTGCTTCGAGACCGAGCTCAATTTCGGCCGGGTGCCCCAGCCCAAGAGGCTGGCGGTGGTGGGGGCCGGGCCGGCCGGGCTGGCATTCGCCTGCTACGCCGCCGAGCGCGGCCATCAGGTGAGCCTGTTCGATCAGGCGCCGACCATAGGCGGCCAGTTCAACTTCGCCAAGCAGATCCCGGGCAAGGAGGAGTTTCACGAGACCCTGCGCTACTTCGCCAGACGGCTGGAGAAGTGCGGCGTCGAGCTCTATCTCGGCCAGCGCCAGAGCGCCGAGAGCCTGCTTGGCGGTGGTTTTGACGAGGTGATCCTCGCCACCGGCATACGTCCTCGCACCCCCAACATTCCCGGCATCGATCACCCCAAGGTGCTGAGTTACCTCGACGTGCTGCGCGATGGCAAGCCGGTGGGCGACAAGGTGGCGGTGATCGGGGCCGGCGGCATCGGCTTCGACGTGGCCGAGTTCCTGGTGGAGAAGAAGGCGGAGGGGAGCGCGGATCATCATCGCGATCACTGGCTCAGGGAGTGGGGCATCGACAAGAGCCTGGGCGAGCGTGGTGGTCTGATGACGCCGGTGATCGACGCGCCCGAGCGCCAGATCTGGCTGCTCCAGCGCAAGGAGAGCAAGGTGGGGGATGGCCTCGGCAAGACCACAGGCTGGATCCACCGCACCGTATTGAAGAACCGCAAGGTGCAGATGCTCTCCGGCGTGCAGTACCTGCGCATCGATGATGAGGGGCTTCACATTCAGGTGGGGGAGGCCAGACAGTGCCTGCCGGTGGATCAGGTGATCATCTGCGCCGGACAGGAGCCCCTGCGGGAGCTGCAGGCCGGCCTGCAGGCGGCGGGCAAGCCGGTGCACATCATTGGCGGTGCCGACGTGGCGGCGGAGCTGGACGCCAAGCGCGCCATCCGCCAGGGAGCCGAGCTGGCGTCCGTCATCTAGCGCCTTGGCCTGAGCCGACAGCATGATGATAACCCCCTGACTATCAGGGGGTTTCTGTTGGTGGCGCCGACCGGCCCTGGCTGTGCTCCCTTTCGGGCTGTGTTAAGGTAGCGCCATCATTGCCTCCTGATAAGGAACTGACCATGGATGCCCTCTCCCTGTTACTCAACCGCCACTCCTGTGGCCGTCTGACCACCCCGGCCCCGAGTGGCGAGGTGCTCGACAATATTCTGAAGGCCGGCCTGCGAGCGCCGGATCACGGCACCCTGACTCCCTGGCAGTTCATCCTGTTTGAAGGGGAGGGGCGTGAGCGTCTGGGGACCCTGCTGGCGGACGCCGCTCGCACCCGCGGCGAGGATGAAGATAGCATCAAGAAATGCAGTGAGGCGCCCCTGCGAGCGCCCCTGGTGGTTGCCGTCGCGACCCGCTATCAGGCACACCCCAAGGTACCTAAACTGGAGCAGGAGCTCTCCGCTGGCTGCGCCCTGATGGCGATGCAGATGGCGGCCCAGGCACAGGGGTTCAACGGCATCTGGCGCTCCGGCTGGTTCATCTTCGACGAGGGGATCAATCAGGGGCTGGGGTTGGCACCGGACGATCAACTGGTGGGCTTCCTCTACCTGGGCACCCCCATGCTGGAGGCGCGCAAGTTGCGGGAGTTGCCGATCGCCGACTTCGTACGTCGCTTCTGAGTCACAGATAATGCACAAGAGCCCTGATTATTCAGGGCTTTTTTATTCCCCCCGGAACGACATCGGGCTGTACTCAAAATTGGAGGCTTGCCAAGAGGGGGGTAGGGGGTTGGCCGGACATTTTTTGAATAGTGAGAGGCTGTTCTCAATCCTGGTTGATTACCCTATGTAAAACGTTTGCGCCCCGTTATTATCCCACTGCCAGTTTAGAAGGTGACCCCTTCTAATTTTCTGCGATGAGAGTCGCAATTCCGTAGCACCTTTTTACAGCCCAGCGTCGTTATGACATTGGGCTTTATTTTTATGGGCGGTTTTCTGCATCAGCACCACGGCATCTGTGGGCCCCTAGCTGCCGGTCACTGGCATCTAGGCCCTGGCGGGCAGGATGCGGGCCGGATTGCCCACCACCCGGGCTCCGGCCGGGACGTCTCTGGTCACCACGGCGCCCGCACCGACGATGGCCTCCCGTCCTATGGTGACCCCCGGCAGCAGGATGGCGCCACCACCGATCCAGACCCTGTCTTCTATGGTCACCGGCAGCGCTGTTTCTACCCCCTGGATGCGCTCATCGGCGTCCAGCGCGTGGGCGGCGGTATAGATCTGCACGTTCGGCCCTATCATGACATCGGCGCCGATGCGGATAGGCGCGTTGTCCAGCAGGGTGGCCCCCATATTGATGTAGCTGCGCTCGCCAAGGTGGATGTGGCGGCCATAGGTGCAGTAGAGGGGCGGGCAGATAAAGGCGCCCTCCGCCAGCCCGCCGACGATCTCTTTGAGCAGCGCCAACTGCTGCTGCTCCTCTTCCGCGCGATTGAAGCGGCGATAGCGGCACGCCGTCTCCCGGCGTATCGCATCCAGCTCCTGGGCCATGCAGTTGTAAGGCTGGCTGGCGATCATCTTTTCGTATTCGGTCATGGCTAGGCCTCAATGGGGTGAAGGAGGAGAGGATAAGTCATCGAGGCGCAGAGAATCGTGAAGCTCTCCCCAGAGTGGGCAGAAGGGCGCGCAGCTGGCGCCGGGAAACGACAAGGGCACCCTGGGGTGCCCTTGTTGGGTATAGAGGATACCTGTTGCTATCAGCCGTGCTTGCGGCCTCAGTGTTGCCGCCGCAATAGCTGCTTTCTATCAGCCGTCTTTGTGACCGCAGGCATCAAGATGACGGTCTCTATCAGCCGTGCTTGCGGCCTGAGAGACGGCACCACTCTTCCTTCACCGCGGTCGGGTCCATGTCGAACCACTGGCCGTAGATGGTCTCCAGCTCCGGGGCCTGGCTCTCCAGCACGCCGGAGAGGGCCATCAGGCTGCCGGGCTTGCCGTGGCCGGCGATGAGCGGCGCCAGCTCGCGCAGCGGGCCGGCCAGTATGTTGGCCACCACCACGTCAGCTTCGACGTCCTGCGGCTGGTCGGCAGGCAGGTAGAGTTCGATCTGGCCGGCGACGCCGTTGCGCTCGGCGTTGTCATGGCTGGCCTGGATGGCCTGCGGGTCGATATCGATGCCGATGACACGGGCGGCGCCGAGTTTCAAGGCGGCGATGCCGAGGATGCCGGAGCCGCAACCGAAGTCGACCACAGTCTTGCCGGCCAGATCCAGCCCGTCCAGCCACTGCAGGCAGAGCGCCGTGGTGGGGTGGGTGCCGGTACCGAAGGCCAGGCCCGGATCCAGCATGACGTTGACCGCATCGGGATTCGGCACGTCGCGCCAGCTCGGGCAGATCCAGAGCCGCTCGCCGAACTGCATCGGGTGGAAGTGATCCATCCACTCGCGTACCCAGTCCTTGTCCTCCAGCTGCTCAACCTTGTAGCCGACGTCTTCCCCGAAGATCTGCTGGAAGAAGGCGATGGTGGGGGCCGGGTCGGTTTCGGCATCGAACAGCCCCATCACCTCGGTCTCGCCCCAGAGCGGCGTTTCACCAGGCAGGGGCTCGTAGACGGGCACATCCTGGGCATCCATAAAGGTCACCGCCTGGGCTCCACGCCCCAGCAGCATGTTGCTCACCTTGTCCGCGGTCTTGGCGGTGGCGTTGATTCGAATTTGTATCCAGGGCATGGGGTCGACTCTTCATAAATGTGAAACCGCGGGATTCTATCATCATGGGCCTGTGCTGTCGTGGTTTGCCCATGATGGGATGGGGAAGGAAGGCAACTCTGCCAAGTTGGCACGGTTAATGTATTCCTTACTGGGTGACGGGAAGCAACTTGTTCCCGCTGAATGCTTTGCTCTATGAAGTTCCGTCATCTTTTTCAGCCACCTTCGGGTGGCTTTTTTTATGCCGGTGCGCCGAAAAACGGTCATTTTGCGGGTAAAAGCAGACATTGGCACGCAATCTGCAAAGTTCCACATGTCCTGCATAAGGATATGTGTGTGATTGTTACCCCAACGTTCAGGTTTTAAGGGCCATCCCGGCGGGATGGCCTCTTTTTTATGGTTTTTTCGGGGAAGGGCCCGTCAAGGGTACAAATTGGCTGCGGGGCTGTGCACTCTTGGGGCTTGTCACTGGTGATCTCACCCCATGATGGTGCATTTTTTACCTATAAGGGAATAGGTGGCATGGCTGTGGGGATCCCTGGCTGCAAGGACCTCAGCTGGCGAAGCCGCTCATGTCGATCACCAGCTTGCCCACCATGCGGCCCGCCTCCAGCTCGCGATGGGCCTGTGCCAGGCTGGCCGGAGTCAGTTCGGGCAGGGTGCGAGTGAGCGTGCTCTTGAGCACCCCTTGGTCCAGCAGGGCGGCGACCCGGCCGAGCAGCTTGTGCTGCTCGATCATGTCCGGGGTCTGGAACAGGGAGCGGGTAAACATGAACTCCTGGCTGAAGGTGACGCTCTTGGCCTTGAGCAGGCCCAGATCCCAGGGCTCGCTGGATTCGGCAATGGTGCAGATGTGACCGAAGGGGCGAATGAGGCTCGCCATGGCGGCCCAGTGCTGCTCGGTGGCATTGGTGCAGAAGATGGCATCGAGCTGGCTGATGCCAAGGCCGGCCAGCTCTTCCTGCAGGTTGTGATGACTCACTACCTGGTGGGCGCCCATGGCCAGGCACCAGTCACGGGTTTCAGGTCGGGAGGCGGTGGCGATCACCTCCATTCCGGTGAGCTGACGGGCCAGCTGGATGGCGATGGAGCCGACGCCGCCGGCGCCACCTATGACAAGCAGTCGCCCGGTACTTTCACGGTTGAGGCCGATGCGCTCGAACAGGGTTTCCCAGGCGGTAATGGCGGTCAGGGGCAGGGCGGCAGCTTCCAGGTCGCTCAGGGTCTTGGGGGCGAGGGCGGCGATGCGCTCATCCACCAATTGCAGGGCGCTGTTGCTGCCGGGGCGGCTGATGTCGCCGGCATACCAGACCCTGTCCCCCGCCTTGAACAGGGTCACCTCGTGGCCCACGGCCACCACTTCCCCCACGGCATCCCAGCCCAGCACCCGAGGATTGCTCTCTACCTTGGCCTTGGGGGCGCGTACCTTGGTGTCCACCGGGTTGACCGAGGTTGCCGTTACTTTCACCAGCAGATCCCGTGGGCCCGGGGTCGGATCCGGCAGCTCGGTTTCGATGAAGCAGTGGGGGTGATCACTTGGCAGATAATGGGTGAGGGCGATGGCTTTCATGGCAGTTCCTTTCAAATCGGTATGAGTGGGATTGCCAGAGAGTCTAGTCTGGTTGATTATTCCGATTAAGATGGGTAATCGGGACAGACTGTTTGCATATATGAACAATGTCGAACTGGAGTTGATGGGGCTGTTCGCCACCGTGGTGGAGCAGGGCAGTTTTACCGGGGCGGCCGAGGTGCTTGGCATGCCCAAGTCCTCGGTGAGCCAGAAGATCTCGCGCCTCGAGTCACGGCTCGGGGTGCGACTGTTGCAGCGCACCACCCGCAGGCTCAGCCTGACCCCCCAGGGGGAGGTCTATGTGGAGCATTGCCAGGCCCTGCTGGCCCTGGCGAGAAGCGCCAATCTGGCCATGGCCAGGTTGCGCTCGGCCCCGGCAGGCCGGGTGCGGATCACCGCCCCCGAGGCGACCGGCACCTTGCTGCTTGGCCGGATCCTGGCCGAGTTTCGCGCTCTCTATCCCGAGGTGGTGCTGGAGCTGACCTTGAGCGACGAGCAGCTGGATCTGGTGGGGGAGGGCTACGATCTGGCGCTGCGGGCGGCGCCGCTCAAAGATTCGAGCCTCATCTGCCGGCGCATCGGCCAGGTGGCGCGCCATCTGGTGGCGGCCCCGGGTTATCTGGCGAGCCAGGGCACGCCGCAGCAACTGACTGAGCTGGGGGGGCATGCCTTCCTAGTGCACACGTCGCTGCCGGTATGGCCGTTGCTGGAGGGGGGCTGGCGGCCGCAAGGGGCCTGCATCAGCAACAGCCTGCTGGCGCTGAGGGAGCTGGCGCTCCACGAAGGGGGGATAGCCCTGTTGCCGGATCATGTCTGCCGGGACGATCTGGCGGCGGGGCGCCTGCTGAAGGTGCTGCCGGATCACCCCATACCCCCCAACCCCTTCTATCTCATCTACCCGAGCCGCGAGCATCTGGCACCCGCCCTGCGCAGCCTGATGGACTTTGTCGCCGAGCGCTTGCCCTTCGCCTGATCAGCGGTGCTGGCTGAGGGGGGCCTGACCGGGTTCGAGACCGAGGGGGACCGACTGGCGCTCTGCCAGCATGCGGATCTGCCCCTCGATGAGGCCGGCGTTGGGGCCCAGCACCAGCACCAGCTGATGGTCGTTCAGGACTATCCAGGAGAGGCAGCCGAGCCTGGCCAGACGGGACTGATCCACCAGCGCCATCTCCCGCACCCGCAGGCTGAGGCGCGTCAGGCAGACGCTCATGGCCTGCAGGTTGTCCATGCCTCCCAGCATCTTGAGGTACTGGATGGCCAGCATCTGGGGATCCGTGGGGGCCACGGTCGCGAGCTGGGGCAGCTCCTCGGCGATGGGCTTGCTCGGCAGGCTGAGGGGGGCGTACTCAAGCAGCCGGGAGAAGACCAGGGCATAGATGACGAAGAACAGGATGCCGAGGGGAATGAGCCAGAAACTGTGTTCACCTGAGCCGTAGCTGAGCACCAAATCCAGCAGCCCGGCGGAGAAGTAACTGCCCACCTGTATGCCGAGCCCGCTGCAGATGGCGAGCGACAACCCGGTCAGCAGGGCATGGGCCAGGAACAGCCAGGGGGCGGTGAAGGCGAACAGGAATTCGATGGGTTCGGTGATCCCCACCAGGGCCGAGGTGAGCGCCAGGGTGAGCAGCAAGCCCCCCTGCGGCAGGCGCCGCATCCACTGGCGATGGAGCCAGATGGCAAAACAGGCGCCGGGCAGGCCGAACATGATGACCGGATAGAGACCCGCCACATAGCCCTCGTGCAGCGGCTGGGCGGCGGAGAGCGCCTGCAGGTTGCTCTCCCCCAGACCCATGAGGCTGCCCAGCACCTGGTGAAGGCCGAGGGGGATCAGCAGCCGGTTCAGCACGCCGTAGCAGAAGGCGCCAAACGGCGTGGTGAGCAGGTCGGAGGCGAGCAGGGTGATGCCTTGCTCCAGCAGCGGCCAGAGCAGGGCCAGGGGCACGACCAGCAGCAGGCTGGTCAGGGCCGAGAGCAGCAGGCCGGGCAGCTCCTCCTGCAGCGGTCGCAGCCAGCCGGGGAGGGAGAGGCTGCGGGTCCAGGAGCAGACCATGGCCGTGGTCAGGCCCGCCAGCAGGCCGCAGATCATGTCCGCATGCAGGCCGGGCTGCAGGGTGGCGAGCGCCGAGCTCAGCAGCAGGAAGTTGACCGCGCCGGCCAGGGCCTGCGCCCCTTGCCCCTGTCGGCTCAGCCCGAAGGCGATGGCCACCGCATAGATGAGCGGCATCTGGCTGAACAGGGCGCGTCCGGCCAGGGAGAGCACCGCCAGATCCAGTACGTCCGGCTGGCCGAGCCGATAGAGCAGGGCCGCCAGCGGCAGGATGGAGACGGGCAGCAACAGGGCATAACCGAGCCGTTGCAGGGACTGGGTCAGGATCTTTCTGGCGTTCTGAACTGGCATAAGGGCGCGGAATTTTGTGATGTGGCGCACATTTTACTCACTCGCACCCATTTGGGAATAGGTGCGAGTCCCTTTATTGGCCCCTTTCTTATTTCTGATCAAACAATCGGCGAACCGACTGATCCGGGGCCGGGGTCAGCAGGCTGACCAGGATGAAGGCCGCGAGCCCGAGCGCCAGGCTCGGTACTATGGCGTGCAGGCCGGCCAGCTCGATCCCCCACTGACTCAAGACCCCGTAGCAGACAATGCCTGACACCATGCTGGCCAGGGCCCCGGGGCCATTGGCCCGCGACCAGTAGAGGCCGAGCACCAGGGGCCAGAGGAAGACCGCCTGCAGGCCGCCGAAGGCGAGCAGGTTGAGCCAGATGATCATCTCGGGGGGCTGCAGCGCCGCCAGCAGCACCAGGGTGCCAAGGATCAGGGTGCAGAGCAGGGAGAGCCTGGGAATGCGCACCTCCAGCTTTTCCTGCTTCGGATTGAGGTAGTTGAGGTAGAGATCCTTGACCAGGGTCGCCGAAGCCTGGATCAGCTGGGAGTCGATGGTGGACATGATGGCCGCCATGGGGGCCGCCAGGAAGACCCCCGCCAGCCAGGGGGGCAGCACCTCCATCATCAGGGAGGGCATGATCTTGTCCGGGCTGTCCATGCCGGGCAGGATGGCGCGGCCCAGGGCACCTGCGAGGTGCATGCCCAGCATCAGCAGCGCGCTGACCACGGTGCCGATGAGGATGCCCCGGTGCAGCGCCTTACTGTCCCGATAGCCGAAGCAGCGCAGGGCCGAGTGGGGCAGCCCCACCACACCGACGCAGACCAGGATCCAGAAGCTCAACATGAAGGGCTGAGTCAACATGTCGCCGGCGCCGGTCGGGCTCACCAGCTTGGGATCTATCTCCTTGAGCTGATGGATGAGGTTCGGCAAGCCGTCACCGGCAATCAGTATCCCCGCAAGCAAGGCACCCGTGCCTATCAGCATGATGATGCCCTGTAGCGCATCCGTCATCACCACGGCGCGAAAGCCGCCGATCACCGTGTAGAGCAGCACGCAGCTGGCAAACAGGAAGAGCCCCTGCTGGTAGCTGAGGCCGGTTGCCGTCTCCAGCAGGCGGGCGCCGCCGATGAACTGCACCACCATGGTCGCGATGAAGGCGAGGATGATGGTCACCGAACCCAGCACCACCACCCACTTGCTGCGGTAGCGGGCCCACAGCATGTCGTTGATGGTCACCGCATTGATCCGGCGGGCGATGATGGCGAACTTCTTGCCAAGCACCCCCAGGGTGAGCCAGACGGTGGGCAGCTGGATCATCGCTAGCAGCACCCAGCCCAGGCCTATCTTGTAGGCGGCGCCCGGCCCGCCGATAAAGGAGGAGGCCGAGGTGTAAGTGGCCACCAGGGTCATGGCCAGCACCAGGCCGCCCATGCTGCGGTTGCCGATAAAGTACTCCTGCACGAAGTCACCACCGGCGCGGTGGCGACCGGCCCAGAAGCCAACCCCGAGCACCAGCACCAGATAGACGACGAGCGGCAGCATCAACTCAAGATTCATGGGGGGACTCCTCGGTATCCAGCGGGGCGTCAGCAAACCGGGGATCCGTCATGGGTTCAGTACGCGGCTCAGGAGTCATGAGGGGGCTCCTCGGGGTCGAGAGGAATGTCGACGAACAGGCGATCCACCATGAGCGCGCAGAGGCCGATAAACAGCAGTGGCATCAGGATGCAGCTGAGCAGAAACCAGAGCGGCATATTCCAGAGCTCGAGCGTCTCGGGAACGAAGTACGCCGAGCCATACCAGGCAACGAAGTAAAGCAGGGTCAGCAGCAGGCAGAGGGCTGCTTCCCGACGGGCGAGCGCGAAACGATTCACCTTGGCCTCCGACAATTTTGAGGGGCGCAAGGATAACAAAAAAGGGCCATGTCGCCATGGCCCTTTTTTCGCTGTCGGTCCCGAGGGACCGAACGAGCTCTGCTAAAGCGTCTTTTACAGACCCAACTTCTTGTGCAGGTAGTGGATGTTGGTGCCACCGTGCTGGAAGTTCTCGTCCTTCATGATCTCTTTTTGCAGGGCGATGTTGGTCTTGATCCCTTCCACCACCAGCTCGTCGAGAGAGTGACGCATGCGGGCGATGGCGATGTCACGGTTCTCGCCGTAACAGATCAGCTTGCCGATCATGGAGTCGTAGTAGGGCGGCACCTTGTAACCCGCATAGATGTGGGATTCCCAACGCACGCCCAGACCGCCCGGCGCATGGAAGCGCTGGATGAGGCCAGGAGACGGCATGAAGGTGGCAGGGTCTTCGGCGTTGATCCGGCACTCGATGGCATGGCCACGGATGCGGATGTCCTGTTGGGTGATCGACAGGGGCTGGCCGGCGGCGATGCGCAGCTGCTCCTTGATGAGATCCACACCGGTGACCATCTCGGTGACCGGGTGCTCGACCTGGATCCGGGTGTTCATCTCGATGAAGTAGAACTCGCCGTTCTCGTACAGGAACTCGAAGGTGCCCGCACCGCGGTAGCCGATTTCGAGACAGGCGCGCACGCAGCGCTCACCGATGAACTTGCGCATCTCTTCGGTGATGCCGGGGGCCGGCGCCTCTTCCACCACCTTCTGGTGACGGCGCTGCATGGAGCAGTCGCGCTCACCCAGGTAGAGGGCGGTACCCTGGCCGTCAGCCAGCACCTGGATCTCGATGTGGCGCGGGTTCTCCAGGTATTTCTCCATGTAGACCATGTCGTTCTTGAAGAACTGGCCCGCTTCGGATTTGGTCAGGGCGATGGCGGCGGCCAGCTCTGATTCATTGCGCACCACGCGCATGCCACGACCACCACCGCCACCGGCGGCCTTGATGATCACGGGGTAGCCGATCCGCTTGGCAATGGTGGCGTTGCGCTTGGCATCGTTGTCCACCGGGCCGTCGGAGCCGGGTACGCAGGGCACGCCCGCCTTCTTCATCGCTTCGATGGCGGAAACCTTGTCACCCATCAGGCGAATGGTCTCGGCGCGCGGGCCGATGAATATGAAGCCGGATTTTTCGACCACTTCGGCAAAGTCGGCGTTCTCGGAGAGGAAGCCGTAGCCCGGGTGGATGGCGACGGCACCGGTCACCTCGGCGGCGGCGATGATGGCCGGCACGTTGAGGTAGGACTCACCGCTGGCGGGTTTGCCGATACAGATGGTTTCGTCGGCCAGGAGCACATGCTTGAGCTCCCGATCGGCAGTGGAGTGAACGGCCACTGTCTTGATCCCGAGCTCTTTGCAGGCGCGCAGGATCCGCAGGGCAATTTCACCGCGGTTGGCGATGACTACTTTGTCCAACATGGGTGGCGTCTTCCCTTATTCGATGATGAACAGCGGCTCGTCAAATTCGACGGCCTGACCATTTTCAACCAGGATCGCTTTGATCACACCGGCCTTGTCAGACTCGATTTGGTTCATCATTTTCATGGCTTCGACGATGCACAGGGTATCGCCGACATTGACGTGTTGACCGACTTCCACGAACGGCTTGGCTTCCGGGCTGGAGGAGCGGTAGAAGGAGCCGACCATGGGGGAGCGCATCAAATGGCCACTCGGCGCGGCATCGGCAGCAGGGGCGGCGGCCTGGGCGGCAGCGGCGACCGGCGCGGCGGCATGTTGAACCTGCGCCGGCTGCATCATCATCTGCGGGGCAACGCTAACCTGGCCGGAGAAATTGCGGCTGATGCGAACGGACTCTTCCCCTTCGGAGATTTCCAGCTCGGCGATGCCGGACTCTTCAACCAGTTCAATCAGCTTCTTGATTTTGCGGATATCCATTAGCATTCTCTTTCTTCTTTATCTGATCAGTGATTATCAAGCCGCGCGCAACTGATGCACGGCCGCGGTTAAAGCGAATTGGTAGCCATCGGCACCCAGCCCACAAATGACCCCTTTGGCGACATCAGACAGATAGGAGTGATGGCGGAAGGGTTCCCTGGCATGAACGTTTGACAGGTGAACCTCGATAAAGGGGATGGCCACGCCCAGCAGGGCATCGCGCAGGGCGACACTGGTGTGGGTGAAGGCGGCCGGGTTGATGATGATAAAATCCACCTGGCCCATGGCCTGATGGATGCGGCCGACCAACTCATGTTCGGCATTGGATTGCAGGTGTTCCAGGGTGACACCGAGTTCGTTGGCGTACTGGCTCAGATCGGCGACGATCTCATCGAGCGTCTTGCTGCCGTAGATGCCCGGCTCCCGCTTGCCCAGCAGATTCAGGTTAGGACCGTTGAGCAGGAGGATTCGGTGATGTTGCGACATATTGAGTACATCCTCGATGATTATGCTGCTATCTATCAGCTATCTGTGGACCACCAAAAATCTAGCCACTTTCTGCACAATTCGGTGTGCCCTAGCACACAGATTTCGCAATTATATTGATTTCGTGAAAATTAGCAGCATTTTACTGGTCTAATCTCTACATCTGGCCATTTATTGAGCATGTTGGCGCGCAGCGCCGCTCTGTCGCAGTGTCCGCCTCTTTGGGCTTTCCAGACACAACAAAGCCGGCACAAGGCCGGCTTTGTTGTGAGAGGGGAAGGACTCAGGCCGCTTCCGACTTCTCGCGGATAAGTTTGTCCACGACGCCCGGATCCGCCAGGGTGGAGATATCCCCCAGGCTGTCGGTCTCGCCGGTGGCGATCTTGCGCAGGATACGGCGCATGATCTTGCCGGAACGGGTCTTGGGCAGCCCCTCGGCCCAGTGGATCACGTCCGGGGTGGCGATGGCGCCGATTTCCTTGCGCACCCACTCCTTCACCTCTTTATGCAGCTCGCGACTCGGCTCCTCCCCGGCGATCAGGGTGACATAGGCGTAGATGCCCTGACCCTTGATCTCGTGGGGCACCCCCACCACCGCCGCCTCGGCGATCTTGGGATGGGAAACCAGGGCCGACTCGATCTCGGCGGTGCCCATGCGGTGGCCGGAGACGTTCAGTACATCATCCACCCGACCGGTGATCCAGTAGTAGCCATCCTCGTCGCGACGGGCGCCGTCGCCGGTGAAGTAGCGGCCCGGGAAGGTGGAGAAGTAGGTCTGCTCGAAGCGTTCGTGATCGCCGAACACGGTGCGCATCTGGCCAGGCCAGGAGTCGGTGATCACCAGGTTGCCCTCGGTGGCGCCCTCCAGCGGCTCACCCAGGTTGTCCACCAGGGCCGGCTGCACCCCGAAGAAGGGACGGGTGGCGGAGCCGGGCTTGAGCGCGGTGACGCCGGGCAGCGGGCTGATGAGGATGCCGCCGGTCTCGGTCTGCCACCAGGTGTCGACGATGGGGCAGCGCTCGTCCCCTATGGTGCGGTAGTACCACTCCCAGGCTTCCGGGTTGATGGGTTCACCTACGGATCCCATGATGCGCAGGCTGGTGCGGGAGGTGCCTTCGACGGCCTCCTTGCCCTTGGCCATCAGGGCGCGGATGGCGGTGGGTGCGGTATAGAGGATGCTGACCTGGTGCTTGTCCACCACCTGGCTCATGCGGTTGGTGGCCGGGTAGTTTGGCACCCCTTCGAACATCAGGGTGGTGGCGCCGTTGGCGAGCGGCCCGTAGACCAGGTAGGAGTGGCCGGTGACCCAGCCCACATCGGCGGTACACCAGTAGATGTCCTCCTCGTGATAGTCGAACACGTACTTGAAGGTGAGGGCGGCATAGACCAGATAGCCGCCCGTGGTGTGCAGCACCCCCTTGGGCTTGCCGGTGGAGCCCGAGGTGTAGAGCACGAACAGGGGATCCTCGGCGCCCATGGCCTCGGGCGGGCAATCCGGGCTGGCGGCGGCGACGGCGTCGTGCCACCAGATGTCCCTGTGGTCATGCCAGGCGACCTTGCCGCCGGTGCGCTTGAGCACGATGACCTTGTTGACCTTGGTATCCGGGTGGGTGAGCGCCTCGTCCACGTTCTTCTTGAGGGGAATGGGGCGGCCGCCGCGCAGGCCTTCATCGGCGGTGATGACGATGGAGGAGCCCGAGTCGATGATACGACCCGAGAGGGCCTCCGGCGAGAAGCCGCCGAAGACGATGCTGTGCACGGCGCCGATGCGGGTACAGGCCAGCATGGCGATGGCCGCTTCCGGCACCATGGGCATGTAGAGACAGACCATGTCACCGCGCTTGACCCCCTGGGCTTTGAGCACGTTGGCAAACTTGCACACCTCGCCGTGCAGCTCACGATAGGTCAGCTTGCGATCCTCGGCCGGGTTGTCCCCTTCCCAGATGATGGCGACCTTGTCGCCGCGCTGGGCCAGGTGGCGATCCAGGCAGTTGGCCGACACGTTGAGCAGGCCATCCTCGTACCACTTGATGGAGACGTGGCCCGGATCGTAGGAGGTGTTCTTGACACGGGTGTAGGGGGTCATCCAGTCGAGGATCTTGCCCTGCTCCCCCCAGAAGGCGTCCGGGTTCTGTACCGACGCCAGGTACATGGCTTCATAACCTTCCTTGTCCAGCAGGGCGTCGCTACCTATGTGGGCCTTGACCGGATAGACCTTGCTCTCGCTCATCTCTCACTCCTGTGAATACATTTTTGTAATGATTGAGTAACAACTTATACCTTTGGCACGGGAGGGCAATTAGACTTTTGGATAGCGACGAGCGAAGGAGGGGCGCCACTGAGCGCCACTGACGGGAGCAAGATGAAGGGAGTAAACGAAAGGGAGCCTGGCGCTCCCTTCTTCATTGGATCCCTGTCGGCCACCGTCAGCGCTGGGGGGTGAGCATGGAGGTCATGCGGGGTTCGGACAGGGGGTGGCTGAACAGGTAGCCCTGGCCCTCCTCGCAGCGCAGAGACTGCAAGAACTGGCGCTGGGGCTGGGTCTCTATACCTTCCGCCGTGACCGCCATGCCGAGGCTGTCGGCCAGGCTGACTATGGTGCGGCACAGCTCCCGGCTGTGTTTGTCGTCGGGCAGAGCCTGCACGAAGGCCCGGTCTATCTTGATGCGGTCTATGGGCAGGCTTTTGAGCAGGCTCAAGGAAGAGAAGCCGGTGCCAAAGTCGTCGATGGCGATCTGCACTCCCAGCGCCTTGAGACGGGTAAAGAGACGCAGGCTCTGATCCACGCTCTGGATGATGCTCTCGGTGACCTCGATCTCCAGCCGCTCTGCCGGGAAGCCGGTCTGGGCCAGGATGGCGGTCACCCTGTCCACGTAGTCGGGGGAGCGCATCTCCCTGACCGATACATTGACGGACAGCCTGGGCACGGCAAACCCCTCTGCCAGCCACCGCTGTCCCTGCTGACAGGCGGTGCGCATCACCCATTCACCCAATTGCTCTATCATGCCGCACTCCTCGGCCACCGGAATGAAGCGGGCGGGAGAGATCATGCCCTCGCTCGGGTGCTGCCAGCGCACCAGGGCTTCGAGGCCGCTGAGGCTGTCATCGGCCAGATCCGTCATGGGCTGGTACAGCAGGCGAAACTGCTGCTGCTCCATGGCGTTGATCAGCCCCTGCTCCAGAGCCATCCGCTCCCTTATCTGCGTCATCATGTCGGGGGAGTAGAACAGATGGCCGTTGCGGCCCCGGCGCTTGGCCTCATGCATGGCATTGTCCGCCGCACTGATGAGGCTGTCCGGGGTCAGGCCATGATCCGGATAGAGGGCGACGCCTATGCTGGCGGAGAGCCTTACCCGCTCCGGTCCTATGTCGGCCGGATCGTGGAGCCTGTGTTGCAGCCGCTCGATCAGCCCCTTCAGGTCTTGGGGCTGCCCGATATCCGGCAGCAGCACCAGAAACTCGTCTGCGCCGAGCCGGGTGGCGAGATCCCCCGGGCGCAGGCTGTGGCGGATGCGCTCCGCCAGCAGCTTGAGCAGCAGATCCCCGGCGCTGTGCCCCAGGTTGTCGTTGATCAGTTTGAAGCCGTCGAGATCGATGAACAGCAGGGCGAGGGGCTGCCGGTTGAGCCGGGCCGTCTCTATCTCCAATTCGAGCCGCTCCTGCAACAGGCTGCGATTGCCAAGATCGGTGAGGGGGTCGTGATAGGAGAGGTGGTGGAGCCTGGCCTCCGCCTGGTAGAGCCGCTGTGCGTGCTGGCTGCTGGTCTCCTGGATCTCCCCGGTGAAGCGGGTCACGCCCAGGTAGGCGCGGGGATCCTGGGTGAGGTCGCGGGCAATGAGGAAGATGCCATTGAAGAGCCCTGTCGCGTCCATCAGGGGGCTGCAGCTCATCTGCCAGCGCCTCGGCCCGCCGGGGCGGGGGACATGGATGCAGCCGAGATCCAGCTCGGCCCGGGGGGCGCCATTGAGCAATTGCTTGAGCCGCGGGAGCAGCATGGGAGCCTGGGCCGGAGTGATCTCAAACAGCGTCTTGCCGAGGTGATCCCCCTGCGCCAGACCGCTCAGCTCGGTGAAGATACCGTTGACGCCACGGCACCTGAAGTCACGATCGAAGACCCCAATCCCAAAGGGCGCCAGTTCGAACAGTTGTTGCCATTCATGAAGGGATAACGGGCCTGACAAATGCTGTGTCTGAACCGATTCGGGTAGCACTTTTTCCATGGAGGCTCCTGAATTGATTTCTTTGTCACTTATACGGCTGTGTCAGTATGGCAGGAAGTTTCAAGAGGGAGAGAATGTCAGGGAATGATGCTAAATCAAGGGGATGTCAGCCTTTTTGGCGACCAAATGCCTGAATGCCGCGCACCAGCACCAGCCAGCCGAGCAGGTGGAACGGCAGGGCCAGCAGGTAGAGCAGCAGGAAGTGTGACTCGCTGCCGCTGCTGTTGATGAAGCCTATCCAGGCCACCAGCAGGGTCAGCATGCCCGCTATCTGGAAGCGGCGGCGCAGCACCACTTCAACCCCGAGATTGGCAAGGTAGAGGGTCAGCAGGATGCCACCGAAACCGGTGAGTTGGGCGCTGCCGTAGAGCTCCCTGTCCGGGTTGAACAGCAGGGCAACGAGAGGGGTGATGCCCTGATCTTGCGGGATCAGGGCCAGCAGCCAGCATGCAATCAAAAGCAGGGCTGTCTTCATGTGAGGCTTAGTCGGCGGACTGCGCCGGCTTGACCAAGCTGAGGTAGTTGGCATCCATGGTGAGGAATACCCCCAGCAGACGGGCGCTGGCGCCGTAGAAACCGAAGGTGTCGGCGGCGCGGCAGGCGGTCTCGAACTTGTCGAACCAGCCCAGCAGGTGGCCGTGCAGCAGTGCTTCCTGCTCTTCAAGCCAGTTTTCCCGCTCGGCTGCGCTCTTTGCTTCCGCCGCGCGAATGATGAGGTTGCCCATCAGATCCAGCTCGATGGCCAGGTGATCGGCAGGCTCTTTGTATTTATCGCTGACATTGATGCCGAGGCGATCGAGGCGAGCCTGCATCTCGGCCATGGGGGCCTGCATCAGCAGCTTGGCCTCGCCCCGGTAGAGGGACTCGTAGGGCAGGGCCCCCTGCTTGGGATCGACCAGGAAGAGGCCGGCAAAATCGGCGGCGAGCTCCAGCTGGCGATCGGTGCGCACCAGCAGGCGGGCGATGGCGTCGTTGAGCTCGGCCACGGCCTCGCGCATGGGATCCAGAGTGGAGAGGCTTTTCAGGAAGCTTCGCACGTCATAGGTGTCATATTCGGCGATCTGCTCATCACTGAGTTCGGCGGCAAACAGGGTGGAGAACCACCAGTAGAGTTGGGCCCGGCGTTCGCTGGTAGCCATAAATTCCTGCATTTTTCCTCCGTGGATGGCAATCGGGAGCCTTGATGGCTCCCGATTCTAACGACTTTAAAAATAAAGGAAACTCAAGGGGGCGCTTTCGTCCCCCCGGGGTCAGAGCGCCGGGAACATGGGGTCTATGCCCTTGGCCGACTCAGGCGCGCCGAATGCGGTGACGGCGGGCGCCTGCCCACTGAACTTCTCGATCTCCACCAGTGCTGTGTGGGCCGTGGTGGCCTGCGCCAGGCTGGAGGAGCCGATGTCGGCGGTCAGTACGTTGGGGTCACCATAGGTACAGAGGGTGCCGACCTTGCCGCCCTCCTGCGGGCCATACCAGGCCCCCTCCTGGATCCTGACGACGCCGGGGGCGTAGTCCTCGCTCACCACCAGACCGGCCAGCACCTGACCGCGACCGTTGAACACCCGCACCAGATCCCCGTCCTTGAGGCCACGGGATTTGGCATCCTGGGGATTCATGTAGACGGGCTCGCGACCCTGCACAGTGTAAGTGGCGCGGTAGTTGTCGGAGGAGCAGAGCTGGCTGTGCAGCCGCTTGTCCGGGTGGCAGGATTGCAGGTGCAGCGGGTACTGTTTGCTGCCCGGCCCACCGTGGGAGCGCTCGTAGGGTTCGATCCAGACCGGGTGGCCCGGGCAATCCCCATAGCCGTAGTCGGCTATGGTCTTGGAATAGATCTCGATGAGGCCTGACGGGGTACCGAGGGGTTCCAGATCCGGCTCCTGACGGAACGAGGCGTGACGCACCCAGGGTTGGCCCGCCGGGAAGGTGACGAAGCCTTCGCCGTGCCAGAACTGGCTGAAGCGGGGCAGACGGATGCCGATGCCGCGACCCTGCAGGCGGGCGTCGTCATAGATGCTCTGGATCCACTCCAGCTTGCTCTTGCCGCCGGTGAACTCGGCCTCGCGACCGAAGCGACGGCAGAGATCGGCGAAGATGTCGTAGTCATCGCGTGCCTCGAACAGCGGCTCCACCACCTTGTACATGGCCAGAATGCCGGCGTTGGAGTGGGAGCCCCACTGCTCGATGTCATCCCGCTCATAGGTAGTGGTCGCGGGCAGCACTATGTCGGCGAAGCGGCAGCTGGCAGTCCACTGGTGATCGATGCTGACCACGGTTTCCAGCTTGCGCCAGGCCGCCACCATCTTGTTGCGATCCTGCTGGTGGTGGAAGGGGTTGTTGCCGCAGAACACCGCCATCTTCATGTGGGGGTAGGTGATGGTCTGGCCGTTGAAGGCGATCTGTTTGCCCGGATTGAGGATGCAGTCGACGAAACGGGCCACCGGAATGTATTTGGAGTAGCCCTTCCAGTCGCCGTCATGGAGCGGCTTGACCCCGGGAATGACAGAGCTGAAACCGGACATGATGGGGCCGCTGGAGGTGATGGTGCCTGCGCCGTTGTAGTGCCAGCCAAAGCCGTAACCGCCCCCCGGCAGGCCGATCTGGCCAATCATCGAGGCTAGTACCACCAGCATCCAGGCGTACTGTTCGCCGTGGTGCATGCGCTGCACGCACCAGCCACCGATGAGCTGGGTGCGGCCACTGGTCATGGCGCGGGCCAGCTCGCGTATGGTCTCGGCAGGCACGCCACAGATGGCGGCTGCCCACTCGGCATCCTTCACCTGACCGTCGCTGGTGCCCAGCAGGTAGGGCAGGAACTTGTCAAAACCTGTGGTGTAGTTTTTCAGGAACGCCTCGTCGTGGCGCTTCTCGCTGTAGAGGCTGTGGGCTATGCCCAGCATCAGGGGCACGTCGGTCTGCGGGTTCAGGGTTATCTGATCGCAATTGAGGTACTTCTGGGTCTTGGATTTGACCGGATCGACGCTGATGACCCGGATCTCGCCCTTGGCCACCTTCTCTTTGAGCTGCGCCCAGTAGTCGTAGACGCTGTGATCCGGCACCAGCCAGCCCACCTGCAGGTTCTTGATGGGGTCAGACCCCCAGATGACTATGGTCTTGCTGTGCTCCAGCACCAGCGGCCAGGAGGTCTGCTGCTCGTACACCTCCATGGCCCCCGCCACGTGGGGCAGGATCACCTGGGCGGCACCGGTGGAGTAGTCACCGGCCTTGGCCAGATAGGTGCCGTGCAGGTTCATGGCGCGCCCCAGCATGGCGCCGGCGGAGTGCAGCTTGCCCACCGACTGCCAGCCGGAGTGACCGGCATAGAGGGCGCTCGGGCCATGGGTTTTCTGCACCCGTTCCAGCTCGTGATAGAAGAAGTCCAGCGCCTGGGACCAGGTCACCCGCACGAAGCGGTTCTGGCCGCGTTCGCTGGTATCGGACTGGTGGCCCTTGCGCAGCCAGTCCAGCCGCACCATGGGGTAGCGGATGCGGGAGGGGTTGTAGACCACTTCACTCAAGGCCTTGAGCATGTCGGTGGGGTGCTTGTCATGCTCGAACGGCAGGGTCTCGACCCAGCGGCCGTCCACCACCCGGGCACGGAAGGCGCCCCAGTGGGAGCCGGACTGCACCAGCTTGTCGCCGGACTCGGCGGCCATCACGGCGCGACCGAGCAGGGAGGGGCCGATCAGGGCAGAGGCACCGCTGGCCAGCAAGCCACCCAGAAAACCACGACGGGAAATATTGATCATCTTGTTATTCCTCTCTCGGATCCGGAACTCGAATCCGGAATTAGTGGCTGCCCTGACCGCCGGTATCGGCGGCATGGTTTTGCAGGTACTTGAGCAGGGTGCGCTCCTCTTCCTTGCTGAGGCGGTAGTAGGCAGACATCGCCTTGAGCCCCGAGATCCAGCCGTTGGCGGTGAAGTGAGCGGGATCCGGCGCGCCGTGGCAGGAGTTGCAGGTGGACTTGTACATCTCGCCGGCATAATCCCAGATGGGCTTGAGGGAGGGCTCGAGCCCCTTGCCATCGACCCAGGCCTGCACCTGCACCTGCTCCCACTGGATATGGGTGGCGCTGTCGGTTTCCTGCTTGAGGACTTTCTCGCTTGCTTTCAGCTCGTCACGGACTGTGGCCACGAAGACCCGCTTGCCCATGTATTCGCTCAGCACCCGGCCTTTGCCTTCGCGCTCGCGCCAGCCCTCTATGGTCACCTTGAGGCGATCGCCGCTGCGGGCAATGACATCGATGCGGGAGGCGGGCAGCAGCTTGCCGACGGGATCAGTGCTCTGCTCGCTGGCGTAGAGATCCTTCTCACCCAGGGTGTAGAGGGTGTCGCCGGTCGGCGCCTGCTGGGCTTCGCTGGCCAGGGTGGCGTAAGTGGCCCTGAAGCCCCCCGCCATGTTGGGCAGCTCGTGGGCGATGCCCTTGTGGCACTCGATGCAGTTCATGTTCTTCGCTGCGGCATCCTTCATGGCCAGGGCAGCGGCGGGGGATTGCTTGGCGTGATCCATGTTGTCGTAGCTGTGGCAGGACTTGCAGGTCTTGGAGTTCTGACTGCTCATCCGGGCCCACACCTTCTCGGCCAGGTGCAGGCGCCTGTCCTCGAACTTCTCCTGGGTGTCGATGCTGTGGCCTATGTACTCCTGATAGAGGTCGTTGGCCGCCTCCATCTTGCGGGCCACCTTGCCGACGAAATCCTTCGGCTGGTGACAGTCGGTACAGACAGCCTGTACCCCGGAGGCATTCTTGAAGTGGATGGACTCCTTGTACTCCGGATAGACGGTGTCCTTCATGGAGTGGCAGGAGATGCAGAACTCGAGGCTGCTGGTCTTCTCGAAGCCGTAATGCAGGCCGACGGTACCGGCCAGGGTGACCCCGACGCCGGCCAGAAGCAGCGCCAGCACCGACCAGCGGCGGCTGGGTGTGCGCAGGAAGTGCCACAGTTTTTTCATAGCTGTCTCTCATCATCATGACTTTTTGATGAGGGCCATGATAGGGAGAGGCTGTGAACAGGGTTGCCGCCACAAATTAACGAAATAGGGGTATTTATGACAAAATGTGAATAGAATAATCCTCCCTTGTCGACCTTCGTGAACCCTGCCCATGAGCTACCACATTCTGGTTGTTGAAGATGATGCGGTGACCCGCGAGAAGCTGACCGGCTATTTCGAGCGGGAGGGCTATCGGGTGACGGCGGTGGAAAACGGCCAGGAGATGCGCGCCGTGCTGGCACAGCAGGAGGTGGATCTGGTGATGCTGGACATCAACCTGCCGGGGGAGGATGGTCTGCTGCTGACCCGCGAGTTGAGGGCGCGCAGCACTGTCGGGATCATTCTGGTCACCGGCCGCAGCGATGCGGTGGACAGGATAGTCGGCCTGGAGATGGGAGCCGATGACTATGTCACCAAGCCGTTCGAGCTGCGGGAGCTGCTGGTGCGGGTCAAGAACCTGCTGTGGCGGATCTCGTTGGCGGCGCCTGCCACCCGGGTCGCCGAGCCCCTCGACGACGCTGTCTATTTCGGCCCCTGGCGCTTCGATATTCCCCGCCGCCAGCTCAGCAAGGACGGGGTGCCGGTGCGCCTGACCAAGGCCGAATACGAGGTGCTGGTGGCCTTCGTCGCCCACCCCGGGCGGGTGCTGAGCCGGGAGCGGATCCTGACCCTCATCAGCCACCGTGGCGATGGCCCGAGCGATCGCACCATAGACGTGCTGATCCGGCGGCTGCGGGGCAAGATGGAGCAGGATCCCCGGGATCCCCAGCTCTTTGTCACCGTCCACGGGGAAGGCTATCTGTTTGCCGGCGAGATAGCCTCCTGACCCCGTTGCGGTGGCCTTGACCTGTTTGACCGGGTATCAGACCGGCGGGCGGGTATCAAATTGCGGGCAGTCGTCGCCAATCTGGTGCCAGGGGGCCTTGGAGCCGACAAAGATGTGAAACGCGGGTCGCTGGCTCGGTACATCGTCCAGTACCCCGAGGCGCAGATTGATCTTGCCGCTGCTGCTCTTCTGGCTGAACAGGCTGGAGCCGCAGTGACGACAGAAGGCCAGGGTGGTTTCTGCCGATTTCCGGTAGCGGCCGATGGCCTCTTCTCCCTTCACTATGGTGACCTTGTTGCCATCCAGCCCGCCGACCGAGGCGTAATCCCCCCCTGAAAACTTGCGGCATTCGCTGCAGTGGCAGTTCCCCATATAGTCGAACTGATCCGGCAGGGTCAGGGCAACGGCGCCGCACAGGCAGCTGGCATGTAACTCTTTCATCTCTTCTCCTTGAGTGTGCTAATCGGATGTGGGACGGTGATTCGACTCGCCCGCTATTCGACCCGATAGACGGGACGAAAAGCGCCATCCGAGAGGGAATCGGTGGGGTCGGCCAGCGGCGCAGACAGCGTCAGAATGGGTGGCCCCATCACCCGCGGGCACTGCTCCGCATTGGCATCAGGGTGTTGCAGCAGGCAGACCGCCTGAGCAACAGCAAGGCGCCCCTGCAGCCGCATCTGATCGCTGTTGGCGGCCAGGATCTTGCCCCGGCGCAGGCCACGCTGTACCCCGTGGCTGAAGTAGGTGCTCAGCACCTGGGGCCGGTCGAGATGGCGCTGCGCCAGCTCGTTGACCGCCACTTCGGCGGCGATGGCGCCCCCCACCAGATAGTCGAGGTCGGGATAGCGGGCCAGGGTGTGCTGCACCAGCGTGCGCTGGATTTCCCGGCTGTTGTCGCCGCGCTCGGTGGTGACCAGCTTGATGGCGCTCCCCTTGATGGCATCGGCAAAGCCCGGCTCCACGAAGTTGTTGCCGCCGCTCGCCTGCGGGCCGGGGAAGAGGGCGACCGAGACCGGCTTGCTGCCGGCGGGGTGGCGCTGCGCCAGCCAGTGGCCAATCTGCCAGCCCATCTGGTACCAGGAGACCCCCACCTTCGCCTGCACCAGACCGCTGGGCAGATCGTTGACCAACCCAAAGACCGGCAGCGGCGTGGCCTTGATGGCCTCGCGCAAGCCCTGATAGCTCACCGCGCCGAGCAAGATGGCGTCGCTCCCTTCCTGCACGCAGCGCTGCAACTGCTGGCGCTGCTCGGCGAGGGCGCCATAGCCCCCCGCTTCGTGGATCTGCAACTTGACTCCCAGTCGCTTCGCCTCGTCCACCATGCCCTGATTGACCGAGAGCCAGTAGGCGTCGCGCAGATGGGGATAGAGGGCGCAGAGGGTCAGCGGTTTGGTTGCGGCGGCGGGTTCCGGCCACTGCTGACGCTCCGGCTGGCTGCTGAATTCGCCGCCTTGCCAGAGATCGACCGCAAAGGCGAGGGCGGCGCGAGGAAGCGCGAGCAACCACATTAGCAACAACGGGGAGAGATAGACGCTTCGCATGGTCAGGGGTTTTGTTAAAGTGTTGGGCCATATTATCCGGTCAAAGCCGACCACAACCAAGGGACTTCCCGTGAGAATCTTTTCCGGCCTGGGTGGCAAGTTGCTGCTGGCCTTCTCCCTGATGGCGTTGCTGACCCTGAGTGCCTCCCTGCTGGGCTGGGTGGGGCTTAGCCATCTGCGCCAGCTGGAGCAAGGAGTGCAGCAGACCCTGGCCGATCAGGAGCTGGCACGCACGCTCTCTCGCCTCAGCGGCGAGATCCAGAGCGCGTCGCGGCTGCTGGCCACCGCGACCAGCGAGCAGGAGCGGGAGCATCAGGGGCGTCTGCTCACCCTGCAGGGACAACAGCTGCAGCAGGTGCTGGCACTACTTGGCCGTGGGCAGGATTCAACAAGCCTCGATCAGCTCAGCCAGAGCATCATCGGCAATCTGGGTCAGCAGGGCTGGCTGGTGGGAGAGCGACTGACCCTGATGGCGCAAGGCGAGGCGCAGCGTGCCAGTCTGGTGGCGGCGGCTGGGCAGATTGCCGAGCTGGCGCGTAGCCAGATGGAGAACGCGGAAACCGTGCTGGTGGCGGGATTGGGTTCTCTCTATCCACAGCAAGGTGGGCAAGCGGCCCGGACGCTGGATCGCTTGCTGGAGCAGGATCTCGACTGGCTGGAGCAGATGACCGAGCTGCGTCATCGCACTTTGATGCAGCAGCAGCGCATTGAGGAGATGTGGCGCAGCGAACAGCAGGCACAACTGCAAACGCTGCTGCACGATGGGCAACGGGAGCTTGCCATCTTGCAACTACGGGCCGGGGCGGTGACGGATCCGGCGCGCCGTCAGGGGGTGGAGCAGGCGCTGATCGTGCTGGCGCAGAGTGACAAGCTGGTGCAACTGCGCAGCGACTGGCTCGGCAAGGGGGAGGCGCTGCGGGTGCTGGCCAGCGCCAATGAGGCCTTGATGAGCAGCCTCAACCAGCAGGTGGGTGACTTGGTCAACCGCGCCCGCGACTCCCTGGGAGAGAGTCAGCAGGCCCTGAGCCAGCGTCTCAAGTTGCTGGAGCAGGCCCTGATGGGGATAGGTCTGCTTACCCTGGTGCTGCTGATGCTGCTGATGTGGCGCATGGTCTACGGCCGCATCGTCTGGCCGCTGCAACACGCGGTGAAGGGGATGAGCCGGTTGGCGCACGGGGATCTGGCTCCCCTTGAGCCGATCGCCGGGGCGGGCCGCGATGAGCTGGCGGAGCTGGGACGGGCCTTGCAGGTGTTTCGTGACAATGCGGTGGAGCTGGGCCGCTATCAGCGCGAGCTGGAGTCGCGGGTCGAGGAGCGCACCGGCCAGCTCAGCCACGCCAACGAGCGGCTCAATGAGGAGGTTGAGAAGCAGCGGCAAGCCCGCGCCGAGGCCGAACAGGCCAATCGGGCCAAGTCGGTCTTTCTCGCCACCATGAGCCACGAAATTCGCACTCCCATGAACGGCATTCTGGGAGGGCTGACCCTGCTGGAGGATACCCACCTGAGCGAGATCCAGCGGCGCTATCTGGCCGCCATCGAGCACAGCGGTGAATCCCTGTTGGAGATCCTCAACGACATCCTCGATTACTCCAAGATCGAGGCGGGCCACGTGGAGGCGCGCCGGGAACCCTTCCCGCTGCATCAACTGGTCGATGAGCTGAGTGCCTTGTTCAGACCCAAGGCAGAGGCCAGAGGAGTGGCCCTGGTGCTGGAATACGCCCCCGCCCTGCCTCCCGTGGTGGAAGGGGATCTGGGCAAGCTGCGCCAGGTACTCGCGAACCTCTTGGGCAACGCGGTCAAGTTCACCGCCAGGGGGCGGATCTGCCTCGAGGTGAGTCCCCTCCCATGCGGCGGCCCCTGCGCCGAGCCCTGCATCCTGTTTGTGGTGAGCGATACCGGCCCCGGCATTCCTGAGCATGAGCAGGAGGCGGTGTTCGAGGCGTTCCGCCAGCGCAAGCGGGACATAGGGCACCAGGGGGGCACCGGACTCGGGCTTGCCATCAGCCGCAAGCTGGTGGCCGCCATGGGGGGAGATCTGCGTCTCGCCAGCCGGCCCGGAGAGGGTTGCCGCTTCAGCTTCAGTCTGCCCCTGCAACGCTCGGCCGCCCAGCTGCCGGCCGCGGCCCAGCCGCTGCACCTCGGCCAGTCCCGCGAGATCCTGCTGGTGGAAGACAACGAGATCAACCGGCTGGTGGCGCAGGGCATGCTGACTCGCCTGGGTCATCGCGTCACCCTGGCGGAAGATGGTCGCAGCGCACTGGCGCGGGTGACCGAGCGAGGATTCGATCTGGCGCTACTCGACATCAACCTGCCCGACATGGACGGGATGACGCTGCGCGAAGATCTGGCCGCCATCAGCGAGGAGGTGCACGAGCGGCCGCTGCCCGCCATCGCCATCTCGGCCCAGATGTACCCCGAGGATATCCGCCTCTGTCTGGAGGCGGGTTTTGCGGACTTTGTCGGCAAACCGGTGCGTCTGGCGGCGCTGGCCAGCGCCATAGACCGTCAGTTCCAGATAGAGACAGCGCAGGCCCTGCCGGGCACGAGGGAGGGCACCGTCAGTCAGCCCGCCCCCCGGGTCGCCAACCCCGTGCTGGACGCCGACCTGGCCTTGCTCGGCAGCCAGCGCATCCGTCAGCTCATCGGATTGTTCGAATCCCAGGGGGCGGCCCTGGTGGCCGCGCTGGTGCGGTGCGAGGGGGAAGAGCGCAAGGGGATGGCCCATAAGCTCAAGGGCAGTGCCCTGGCGCTCGGGCTGGATGACTTTGCCGCGCAGTGCGCCGCCCTGGAGGCGGGTGACGCTGATCCGGCGGGGCTGGCCGGGGAGTTTGATGCTGCTGTGGCGATGCTGAAGGCGTGGCAGGAGAGGCAGCTGTCGGCCCCGGCATGAGCCTCAGCCTGGTCTGCTGCCGACGGCTGATCCGCCTGTACTCTCTTTACATTTTGTCCCGATAGAGTGCCTGCTTGCAGCGGGGGCAGATGTGCTGGCGCCGGTAGTCGGCCTGGTGCACCACCCCCACTTCGAGCTGCTGATGGTGGCCGCAATGGATGCAGAAGATGAGGTCACCATCGATGGCCTCTGGATGGGCCGCCAGGTATTGCGCCCGGGTGGGCAGTGTCTCCCAGCGGGTGGTGCAGGTTCCCTTGCGACTGCCGGTGTAGTAGACCCAATAGAAGATGGCAAAGACCGAGACAATCACAAACAGCATCAGGTGATCCATCGTGGAGTTCCCCCTTGTGGTGAGAGAGGCACATGCAGGGCAGTGATGCGACCCTGTGCGCCAAAGGACCCTGCCGTTGTCAGCTCATGGCCGCTCGCCAGGCTTCGCAACCGCGGTGCCGTCTAAAGATGTTATCTGTTAGTAAATGCTATATCCATGATCTGGCTCTGGTTTTGCCCTTCAATGGGGAGGACTCGGAGGGCGGGTCAGACAGATTCGCCGGGCACCCCAGGAGGGGCCGAGCCGACGGAAGGGGCGCAGGCCCCGCGGAAGGCAAGGGGAAAGAGGGGCGTCCGGCTTCGAAAATTGCGACGTATTTTACATTTTATAAACAAGTTTTTGGGTGGTTGGACTGTCTCTTTGATCCAGCTCACGTTACAATGTGCGGGCCCACTTCACCTATCGCGCAAACGATTTTCAGGAGATAAACGGATGTTGAAACGTGACATGACCATCGCCGGCTATGATCCAGAGCTGTGGCAGGCCATCACAGACGAAACCCGTCGTCAGGAAGAACATATCGAGCTGATCGCGTCTGAGAACTACACCAGTCCCCGTGTCATGGAAGCCCAGGGCTCCCAGTTGACCAACAAGTACGCTGAAGGCTACCCGGCCAAGCGTTACTACGGCGGTTGTGAGTACGTCGACGTGGTCGAAACCCTGGCCATCGAGCGCGCCAAGGAACTGTTTGGTGCCACCTACGCCAACGTGCAGCCGCACTCCGGCTCCCAGGCCAACAGCGCCGTCTACATGGCTCTGCTGCAGCCGGGTGACACCGTGCTGGGCATGAACCTGGCCCACGGTGGTCACCTGACTCACGGCTCCCCGGTGAACTTCTCCGGCAAGCTGTACAACATCATCCCCTACGGCATCGATGAGTCCGGCAAGATCGACTACGACGAGATGGAGCGCCTGGCCGTCGAGCACAAGCCGAAGATGATGATCGGTGGCTTCTCCGCCTACTCCGGTATCGTTGACTGGGCCCGCATGCGCGAAATCGCCGACAAGATCGGTGCCTGGCTGTTCGTTGACATGGCCCATGTGGCCGGTCTGATTGCCGCGGGCGTCTACCCGAACCCGGTGCCCCACGCCCACGTGGTCACCTCCACCACCCACAAGACCCTGGCCGGTCCCCGTGGTGGTCTGATCCTCTCCGCCGCCGACGACGAAGATCTGTACAAGAAGCTGAACTCCGCCGTCTTCCCGGGTGGTCAGGGTGGCCCGCTGATGCACGTCATCGCCGGCAAGGCCGTGGCCTTCAAGGAAGCGCTGGAGCCCGGGTTCAAGACCTATCAGGCCCAGGTCGTCAAGAACGCCAAGGCCATGGCCGCTACCTTCATGGAGCGCGGTTACAAGATCGTCTCCGGCGGTACCGATAATCACCTCATGCTGGTTGACCTCATCGGCCGCGAGCTGACCGGTAAGGACGCCGACGCCGCACTGGGCAAGGCCAACATCACGGTCAACAAGAACTCGGTGCCGAACGACCCGCGCTCCCCCTTCGTCACCTCGGGTGTGCGGATCGGTACCCCGGCCATCACTCGCCGTGGTTTCAAGGAAGCCGAGTCCATCGCGCTGACCAACTGGATCTGCGACGTGCTGGACAACCACGACAACGACGCCGTGCTGGCCACCGTTCGCGAGAAGGTGCTGGACATCTGCCGCCGTTTCCCTGTCTATGCCTGATCGGCCGGACAGTCTGGTTTGAGATCAATGCCACCTTCGGGTGGCATTGTTTTTTGCGGCGTTCGGCAACACGAGAGGGCCTGATGACTCTGAACTGCGAAGAGAATAGCCGGCAAGGCAAGGTGGCCATGGCCAGTGAACAGCAAGACAAGGCGCTGGAGGCGGCGCTCAGGCAGGCGATCCGCGCCCAGTATCACTTTCGCCCCAGCGAACAGGGGCTGCTGGCATGGGACGTGCGCCGACTGGTGCGGCTGAGCCGAGCGCTGCCGGTGCAGGCGGTGGCGCTCGGCGAAATTGCCGAGCTCGACCAGGTGCACTGGTACGGCCATGGTGCCGCCAGCCCCACGGTACGCAGCGTGGTGGAGCACTGCCAGTTGATGATGGCGGCCGATCTCGCCTATCCCATCCTGCTGGACAGCGCCGGCCGGGTCATGGATGGCATGCACCGGGCAGGTAAGGCATTGATGCTGGGCCACAGCCATATCGAGGCGCGCCGCTTTGTCGTGGATCCGGCGCCCGACTATCAGGGTTGCGACCCCGATGCCCTGCCTTATGACGACTGAGCCAGGTTGATTGGATGATTAGGGCGAACATCGGAAACACTATTTTTTCAAGAGATGGATTGCTGGAGATAGCTCAGTGAAGAGAGTGCTAGAGATTCGAAACTATCGGCTCAAAGCCGGGAGTCGAGCGATTTTTCATGTGTTGGTGGCAGAGCAGAGTTTGCCTTTACATCGTGAGTGGGGAATGGATGTGGTGAATCACGGGCCCTCCCTGCATGATCCGGACGTTTATTTCTTGATGCGGGCTTACGATGATCTTGAGGAGTTGAACCGTTCACAGGCGGCATTCTATGCCACTGAAGCATGGCGGAGAGGTCCGAGAGAAGCCATTGTCGAGTTGATCGAGAGCGACGCAAATACTGTGCTCTGGTTGCCTGATGTAGCCATTGATGCACTCCGTGGCTGCTGATGACATCTGTAGCATCCCTTGTTTTCACGGGCTTTTACCGGTTCTGGATGGCCGTGCTACACTGGCCGGCCTAGAGCCGGCCCCCGGGGCAGGCGCCCTTTTCCGTCAACGCCGGAGGTCCGATGCATTGCCCTTTCTGTAGTGCGGTAGATACCAAGGTGATCGATTCCCGTCTGGTGGCAGAAGGCCATCAGGTGCGCCGCCGTCGTGAATGCCTGCTCTGCCACGAGCGCTTCACCACCTTCGAGATGGCCGAGCTGGTGATGCCCCGCGTCATCAAGTCCAACGGTTCCCGCGAGCCGTTCAACGAAGACAAGCTGCGGGCCGGCATACTGCGGGCGCTGGAGAAGCGGCCGGTGAGCATGGAGGCCATCGAGAAGGCGGTCAACCACATCAAGTCCCGCCTGCGTGCCACCGGCGAGCGCGAAGTCGCCTCCCAGCTGGTGGGCAACCTGGTGATGGATGAGCTCAAGAGTCTGGACAAGGTGGCCTATATCCGCTTTGCCTCCGTCTACCGCAGCTTCGAAGACATTCGCGAATTCGGCGAAGAGATCGCCAAGCTGGAGAAATAACGTTTCCTTCCCCCAGGGCAGGATGTTTTGTCAGAGGAGCCCAGATGTTTAGTCAAGACGATTACCAATGGATGAGCCGGGCCCTCGAACTGGCCCGCCGAGGTCGTTACACCACGGCCCCGAACCCCTGTGTCGGTGCCGTGCTGGTGAAGGCTGGCGTGGTGGTGGGGGAGGGCTGGCACAAGCGGGCTGGTGAGCCCCATGCCGAAGTCTATGCCCTGCATGCCGCCGGTGAAGAGGCTCGCGGCGCCACCGCCTATGTGACTCTGGAGCCCTGCTCCCATCACGGTCGCACCCCTCCCTGCGCCGAGGCGCTGATCAAGGCCGGCGTGACCCGGGTGGTGGCGGCCATGGTGGATCCCAATCCCCAGGTGGGGGGACGCGGGTTGCGCATGTTGTCTGAGGCTGGCATCAAGACCGACTTCGGCCTGCTGAGCGCCGAGGCCGAGGCGCTCAATCCCGGCTTCTTCAAGCGGATGCGCACCGCCTTCCCGCAGGTAACGGTCAAGCTGGGGGCCAGCCTGGACGGTCGCACCGCCATGGCGAGCGGCGAGAGCCAATGGATCACCTCCCCGGAGGCGCGCCGCGACGTGCAGCGGCTGCGTGCCCGCCACGATGCGGTGCTCTCCAGCGCCGAGACGGTGCTGGCCGACGGTGCCTCCCTGACCGTGCGCTGGGACGAGCTGCCGGCCTCGGTCAAGGCAAGCTACCCCAAAGAGACGTTGCGCCAGCCGCTGCGGGTCATCGTCGACTCGCAAAACCGGCTGACCCCGGACCTGCCCCTGTTCCAGAGCGAGGGCCCGGTGCTGCTGGCCCGTCACAAGGTCGACGGGGACTGGCCTGCCTGGGTGCAGCAACTGACCCTGCCGCTGCTGGATGGCAAGCTGGATCTGGTCAGCCTCTTCATGCTGCTGGCCAAGCAGAACATCAACTCTGTGCTGGTGGAGGCGGGGCCGCGGCTGTGCGGCGCCCTACTGGAGAAGGGGTTGGTGGACGAGCTGGTGCTCTACCAGGCGCCCAAACTGATGGGGGATGAGGGGCGCGGCCTGTTCCACCTGCCAGGGCTGACGCGTCTGTTCCAGGCCTCCAAGCTCACTCTCAAGGATGTGCGCATGGTTGGGCCGGATATTCGCATTACCGCCAAAATAGCCTGATTTATCAATGTTCAAGGGGGCAGTACCTGCCCCCGTCATCAGCAAGGTGATCTGCATGTTTACCGGAATTATCGAAGCCATGGGCACCCTGGCCGCCCTGCACCGTCAGGGGGATGACATGGCCCTCACCGTTCATGCCCCGACCCTGGACTTTGGCGATGTCAAGCTGGGCGACTCCATCGCCACCAACGGCGTCTGCCTCACCGTGGTGGCCTTGGGAGACAAGAGTTACACCGCCGACGTCTCCCTTGAGACGCTCTCTCGCACCGGTTTTGCCGAGGCCAGGGTGGGGGATCCGGTGAACCTCGAGAAGGCGCTGATGCCGAGCTCCCGCCTCGGTGGCCACCTGGTCTCGGGCCACGTGGATGGCATAGGCGAGGTGAAGAGCAAGTCCAGCAGCGGCCGCGCCATCGAGTACTGGATCCAGGCGCCACAGGAACTTTCTCGCTACATAGCCGAGAAGGGGTCTATTGCGGTGGATGGCATCAGCCTGACGGTCAACGCCGTGCAGGGGGATCTCTTTCGCCTGACCATAGTGCCCCACACCGCCCAGGAGACCACCATAGCCCGGTGGAAACCGGGTCATCGCGTGAACCTCGAGGTGGATCAAATCGCCCGATATCTGGAGCGGCTGATGCAGGGGAGGGGACAGGAGCAGAACGCATCCAGTCTGACCCTGGAAAAGCTGGCCCAGTCCGGTTTCCTGTGACGCGACACGGTGCGGGAAAAACGCTTTTCTGTGATCCCGCTCCGATTGAAATGGGGCCCAGCGCCCCCATCTAGAGCACAATAGGCAGTATCAAGCCGAGCCGGCAGGCTCAACCCCCCAAGCATGTTGATGGAGTAGCCCATGGCGCTGAGCACAACCCAGGAAATCATTGCCGATATCAAGGCAGGCAAGATGGTGATCCTGATGGATGATGAAGACAGGGAGAACGAAGGGGACCTCATCATGGCCGCCTCCTGTGTCCGTCCGGAAGATATCAACTTCATGGCGCGCTACGGTCGTGGCCTCATTTGCCTGACCCTGACCCGGGATCGCTGCAAGCAGCTGGCGCTGCCGCTGATGGTTGACCGCAACAACGCCCAGTTCTCCACCGCCTTCACCGTGACCATAGAAGCGGCCGAGGGGGTGACCACCGGCATCTCGGCCGCCGATCGCGCCGTCACCGTGCAGGCTGCTGTCGCGCCGAACGCCAAGGCCGCCGATCTGGTGCAGCCCGGCCACATCTTCCCGCTGATGGCGCAGGATGGTGGCGTGCTGACCCGTGCCGGTCACACCGAGGCGGGTTGCGATCTGGCCCGTCTGGCGGGTTACGAGGCGGCCTCCGTCATCGTCGAGATCCTCAACGAGGATGGCACCATGGCGCGCCGTCCGGATCTGGAAGTCTTCGCGGAGCAGCACGGCATCAAGCTGGGCACCATTGCGGATCTTATCGAGTACCGCAACCAGCACGAGACCACGGTAGAGAAGGTGGCCGAGTGCAAGCTGCCCACCGAGTTTGGCGAGTTCGACCTCGTCACCTTCCGCGACACCATCGACAATCAGGTGCACTTCGCCCTGAAGAAGGGGGAAGTGAAGGCCGACCAGCCGACCCTGGTGCGGGTCCATCTGCACGACGTGCTGAGCGATCTGCTGCTGACCGACCGTCACGCCGCTCGCAGCTGGCCGCTGCCCAAATCCATGGCCCGCATCGCCGAAGAGGGCGGTGTGCTGGTGATCCTGGGGGCCGAAGCCCAGGGTGCCGAGCTGCTGGCCCGGGTCAAAGGCTTTGAAGCCGCCGACAAGGGACTGGCACCGGAAGGGGCCAAGTGGCAGGGCACCTCGCGCCGGGTCGGCGTGGGCTCCCAGATCCTCAAGGCGCTCGGCGTCGGCAAGATGCGCCTGTTGAGCTCGCCGAAAAAATACCACGCCCTCGGCGGTTTCGGTCTGGAAGTGGTGGAGTACGTCGGCGAGTAAGCACCTTGGTACTTGCTTGATGAAGTACCATCGCCCTGCCTGCGGGTTCGACCCGGAGGTTGTCGAAGACGTCGGTGAACAAGCCCCTCTGACGGGGTGAATGACGATCATGGCCGCTCGTTGCGGCCATGGTTTTTTGTCGCGGCTCTGTTGTGCTAGAATGCGTGCACTTTTGGCCCCGGCCCCTATTGATTGCACAGAGACAGGATTTCCAATGAAGATTATCGAAGGGAATATCGCCGCTCCCGAGGCGCGTGTTGCTATTGTCGTTGCCCGTTTCAACAGCTTCATCAATGACAGCCTGGTGAACGGTGCGGTAGACGTACTGAAGCGTCAAGGCCAGGTCCAGGACAGCAATCTCACCCTGGTGCGCGTGCCGGGTGCCGTCGAAATTCCCCTAGCAGCCAAGAAGCTGGCCAAGAGCGGTCAATACGACGCCATCGTTGCGCTCGGTACCGTCATCCGTGGCGGCACCTATCACTTCGAACTGGTGGCGAGCGAGAACGGCAAGGGGCTGGCCCAGGTGATGATGGAGTATGACATTCCCGTCGCCTTCGGCGTACTGACCACTGAAAACATTGAACAAGCCATCGAGCGCGCCGGTACCAAGGCGGGTAACAAGGGTGCAGAGGCTGCACTGAGCGCGCTCGAAATGATCAACGTCCTGAAACAGCTGGACGTGTAACGAGGAGAAGTACATTGAAACCGTCCGAGCGCCGTAAGGCCCGTCATTGCGCCACCCAGGCCATCTACCAGTGGCAGATGACCCAGGCAAACGTGGGCGACATCGAAGAGCAGTTCAAGATCGATCAGGACACCAAGGGTGTGGACCTGAGCTATTTCCGCGATCTGCTGTTCGGGGTAGCGGTCCACTGCAACGAGCTGGACAAGGTGTTCTCACCTTTCCTCTCCCGTCCGCTGGAAGAAGTGGACATGGTGGACAAGGCGATCCTGCGTCTGGCGACCTACGAGCTGACCCGTCGTGATGATGTGCCGCCGCGCGTGGTGATCAACGAAGCGATCGAGCTGGCCAAAGCCTTCGCCGCCGATGACAGCCACAAGTTTGTCAACGGTGTACTGGACAAGGTGATCAAGACGCTGACCAAGCGTTGATCCTGACGTCCATCAGCATTAAGAGAGGAGCCAGCCTAACCGCTGGCTTTTTACTGTATGGGTGAATTTGAGCTGATTGAGAAGTACTTCAAGGTCCCCCACGCCCGCAAGGACGTGGTGATGGGACCAGGGGATGACTGCGCCCTGCTGACCCTGCCCCCCGATACCCAACTGGCGGTGAGCACGGATACCCTGGTGAGCGGCGTGCACTTCTTCCCGGACATGGATCCGGTGGATCTGGGGTACAAGGCGCTGGCGGTCAACCTCTCCGATCTCGCCGCCATGGGGGCCGAGCCGCGCTGGGTCTCCCTGGCACTGACCCTGCCCGCCGTCAACGAGGCCTGGGTCGCGGGCTTTGCGGAAGGGTTCCTCGAGCTCGCCGAATATTACAACGTGGCCCTGGTGGGGGGCGACATGACCCGCGGGCCACTATCCATCACCGTCTCGGTGAAGGGATCCGTGCCGACCGGTCGTGCCTTGATGCGCAGCGGCGCCAGGGTAGGGGACGGCATCTATGTCACCGGCACCCTGGGGGATGCGGCTCTGGCCCTCTCCCATCTGCTGGGCAAGCGCACCCTCAACGAGAACCAGCTGGCGGCCGTGCTGCCCAGGCTCGATCATCCCCATCCCCGCATCCTGGCAGGTCAAGCCTTGCGCGGGCTGGCGAGCAGCGCGCTGGATCTCTCCGACGGACTGGCTTCCGATCTCGGCCATATCCTCAAGGCGTCCGGCGTGCGGGCCCAGATCGATCTCGACCTGCTGCCGCTCTCGCCCGTGTTGCAGGACGCCGTGCCCGCACGGGATGCCTGGCAGCTGGCGCTGGCCGGTGGCGATGACTACGAGCTCTGCTTCACCGTGCCGCAGGAGCATCACGGTGCCCTGGACACGGCGCTGGCCAACTGTGGCGTCAGATTCACCCGCATCGGCCGTATCCAGGCCGGCGACCCCGGCATCGACTACGTGCAGGGTGAACAGCCGGTCGAGCTGCATCTCAAGGGCTGGGATCACTTCGCATGAGCTTTTTCAAGATAAGCCCCGAACTGAAAAGCCTGAGCCTGAAGAACCCGCTCCACTGTCTGGCGCTGGGTTTTGGTGCCGGCCTCTCCCCCAGGGCGCCGGGCACCATGGGGACCCTGGTGGCCATTCCGCTCTACCTGCTGGTGAGCGGCCTGCCGACGCCCTGGTTCATCGCCCTGCTGGCGGTGGGGTTCGTGGCGGGCATTCGCATCTGCCAGGCGGCCACCGATGCCATCGGCATGCCGGATCACGGCGCCATCGTCTGGGACGAGGTGATAGGGTTTGGCGTCACCATGATAGCGGCCCCCGCCGGCTGGGAGTGGGTGCTGGCCGGCTTCGTGTTGTTCCGGCTGTTCGATGTGCTCAAGCCCTGGCCCATCTCCTGGTTTGATCGCCGTATCCACGGCGGGCTAGGCATCATGCTGGACGACCTCATCGCCGGTCTGTTCGCCCTGCTCTGCATGCAGCTGCTGGCCCGCTGGTAAGGCGGGTCGGCGATCACGGCCGCTGGCCCTCGCTGCCGCGCAGTTTCATCGTCTGTCTGCCCACTCTTTTCATACAATTAAGCTTCAGGCGCAGTTCCTTGATGGGACTGCGCCTTTTTGTATGCAATCCCTCCGCCTTGTCCGGTGATGGCGCATTGGGCTCTGGCAGATCATTCTGAGTTGACCCTATTTATCTCTGCTTAGTTTTCCTTCATCCAGATATGCTGCCGTTAAAAAATCATTTCACATAAATATTCACTACTCATTCGAAGCTGCGTAGTCTGAATTGAATAGTGGATTCGATTGCTTGTTACATCTTTGTTGAAATTTAAATAAGCTAATCTCTCGCGTTACCATCATAATCTCTGTTAATGTGATATTTATCGACATTTTGCGCCAATGACGAGTGCGTTATCTGCGCAAAGTATTGCGAAATTGTATAACTGGATCATTTACACCCGCGGGCAAACCGACTAACTTACTCGCGGGTTATTCCAAAAAAATGCAAAAAACCCGCCCGGATCGCTGGTTTGGCTGTCTCATGGATTGAGCGTTTACTGCACAAGACAAGCTCTCAACATACATACCAAGGCACAACCAGCATCTGCGGCTGATTTACGGACGAATTATTTGGGACGGATGTCCCCCGCAGAGGTAACCATGTCCTTGCTCGAAGTGAAAAACTTGCGGATCGAGTACCCCTCCCGCTATGGGGTGCTGGCCGCGGTCAAGGATCTCTCTTTTTCCGTGGAAAAAGGCGAGATCGTCGGCGTAGTCGGTGAATCAGGTGCCGGCAAGTCCACCATAGGCAATGCCGTCATCGATCTGTTGAGCCCGCCCGGTCGCATCGCCCGTGGCGATATCTACCTCAATGGTGAGCTCATCTCCGGCAAGAGCCAGAACGAGATGCGGGCCATTCGTGGCTCCCGTATCGGCTTCATCTTCCAGGATCCCATGACCTCCCTCAATCCGCTGTTCACCGTTGAGCAGCAGTTGGTTGAGACCATACTGGCCAATACCGATCTCAATCGCGAGGCGGCCTTTGCCAAGGCCCTCGAGCTGATGGGGGCGGTCGGGATACCGCAGCCGGAAGTGCGCATCAAGCAGTACCCGCACCAGTTCTCCGGTGGCATGCGCCAGCGGGTGGTCATCGCCATCGCGCTGTCGGGGGATCCCGAACTCATCATCGCCGATGAGCCGACCACGGCGCTGGACGTCTCCATTCAGGATCAGATCCTCCAGCTCATCCGCAACCTCTGCAAAGAGCGTCAGGTAGGCTGCATGCTGGTGACCCACGACATGGGCGTGGTCTCCAACGTCACCGACAAGGTGGCGGTCATGTACCGCGGGGATCTGGTGGAGTTCGGCACCACCGAACAGGTGCTGGGTCGCCCCAGCCACCCCTATACCCGCAGCCTCATCTCGGCGGTGCCCCGCTCGGATGTGAAGCTGGTGCGCTTCCCTCTGGTCTCCTACATCGAAGACGCCAGTGCGCCGGATCTCAGCATCGATCTCAAGACCCACTGGCTCGGCCAGAGTCAGGACGAGCGCAGCTATGAAGGTGCCCTGCTGCGGGTGGAGAACGTGGATCTGAAGTTCGTCACCAAGGATTCCATCTTCCCGAGCCGCCGTCAGTATGTGCGCGCCTGCAACAACATCAGCTTCGAGATCTTCGAAGGGGAGACCTTCGGCCTGGTGGGGGAGTCGGGCTCCGGCAAATCCACCATAGCGCGTGCCATCACCGGCCTCTATCCGCCCGATACCGGCAAGATCTTCTTCGAGGGGATCGACCTCACTGCCTTGAAAGGGGAGCATGAGCGCCGCCCGCTGCGCCGCCAGATGCAGATGGTGTTCCAGAACCCTTACTCCTCGATGAACCCGCGCATGAAGGTGCGTGACATCATCGCCGAGCCGATCCGCTTCCACAAACTGGCGAGCAGCGAGAGCCAGATTGAGGGCATAGTGAGCGATCTGCTGGATCACGTCGGCCTCGGCCGCGGGGCCGGGGTCAAGTATCCCCACGAGTTTTCCGGTGGTCAGCGCCAGCGCATCTCCATTGCCCGCGCCCTGGCGACCCGGCCGCGCTTCCTTATCTGCGACGAGCCCACCTCGGCGCTGGATGTCTCGGTGCAGGCCCAGATCCTCAACCTGCTCAAAGACTTGCAGCAGGAGCTTGGGCTGACCATGCTGTTCATCAGCCACGATCTGCCGGTCATCCGCCAGATGTGCGATCGCATCGGCGTGATGCAGCACGGTCACCTGGTGGAGGTCGCGGAGACCGAAAAACTGTTTACCAATGCCGGGCATGAGTACAGCCGCAAGCTGATCTCCCTCATGCCGGAATTTAAGGGAATGTCCCGCGAGGGGCTGGAAATCGCAAGCTAGGAAAGCACCGGCTCGCCGGTTTGTCTGTCAATAAAAAGCCAAAAGCATGGAGAAAGACATGAAGAAAGGATTATCCAAGATCGCCATGGCGCTGTTCGCCGCTGGTCTCGCGTTCAACGTTTCTGCCGCCGACATCAAGGTTGCCGTCGCCTCCGACGCCACCTCGCTGGACCCGCAGGAGCAGCTCTCCGGTCAGACCCTGGAGATGTCTCACCTGGTGTTCGATCCCCTGATGCGTTACACCCAGGATCTGCAATTCGAGCCGCGTCTGGCCGAGAAGTATGAGCGCATCGACGACAAGACCGTCCGCTTCCACCTGCGCAAGGGTGTCAAGTTCCACTCCGGCAACGACTTCACCGCCGATGACGTGGTATGGACAGTCAACCGTCTGAAGGCCTCCCCGGACTTCAAGGCTATTTTCGACCCCATCGCCGAAGCCAAGAAGGTGGATGACTTCACCGTGGATCTCGTCACCGCCAAGCCGTTCCCGCTGGTGCTGCAGACCGTCACCTACATCTTCCCGATGGACTCCAAGTTCTACAGCGGCAAGGATGAAGCCGGCAAGGACAAGGCCGCCATCGTCAAGAACGGTGACTCCTATGCCTCTACCCACGTTTCCGGTACCGGTCCGTTCAGCGTCAAGTTCCGCGAGCAGGGCGTGAAGCTGGAATATGCCCGCAACGCCAACTACTGGGACAAGGCCTCCAAGGGCAACGTCCAGAACCTGACCGTGGTGCCGATCAAGGAAGATGCGACCCGCGTAGCCGCCCTGCTGGGTGGTGACGTGGACATGATCTACCCGGTTGCCCCGAACGATCTGGAGCGCGTGAAGAACGGCAAGGATTCCCAGCTGGTGACCCTGTCCGGTACCCGCGCCATCATCATCGAGCTGAACCAGAACACCAACCCGGCGCTGAAAGACAAGCGCGTGCGTCAGGCGATCAACTACGCCATCAACCAGGTGGGCATAGTCGACAAGATCAACAAGGGCTTCGGTACCCCCGCTGGCCAGCTGAGCCCGAAAGGCTATGCCGGTTACAACGAGGCGCTCAAGCCCCAGTATGATCTGGCCAAGGCCAAGGAGCTGATGAAGGAAGCCGGTTACGAGAAGGGCTTCAAGATGACCTTCATCTCCCCGGCTGCCCGCTACGTCAACGACGTCAAGATCGCCCAGGCTGTCTCCGCCATGCTGTCCAAGATCAACATCAAGGTGGATCTGAAGACCATGCCGGTGGCCCAGTACTGGCCCGAGTTTGACAAGTGCGCCTCCGACATGCAGTTGATCGGCTGGCACTCAGACACCGAAGACAGTGCGAACTTCTTCGAGTTCCTGACCTTCACCAAGGATGCCAAGACCGGCATGGGTCAGTACAACTGCGGCGGTTATGCCAACGCAGAAGCTGACAAGATGGTGATGGAAGCGAACACCGAAACCGATCCGGCCAAGCGTGCCGCCATCCTGCAGAAGGTGGAAGCCATGCTGATCGACGACGCTGCCTACGTGCCCTTGCACTGGGAAGACCTGGCCTACGGTGCCAAGAAGAACGTCGACATCAAGCCTGTGGTCAACGTGATGAACTTCCCTTACCTGGGTGACCTGGTGGTCAACAAGTAAGTGAAGCGCTAAGGAAGGACCTGGCGGGGCGCCCATGGGTGCCCCGCCATTAACAGAAGCCTGTGCCAAGACACAGGCCACGTAGAAGGACAAGCATGTTTACATTCCTGCTGAAACGGTTCTATCAGGCCGTGATAGTGATGTTCGTCATCAGCCTGGTCGCCTTCTCCATCCAGGACAACCTGGGGGATCCGCTGCGCGAGCTGGTGGGACAATCCGTCTCCGAGTCCGTGCGCCAGGAGCTGCGCGACAAAATGGGCCTCAACGATCCCTTTTTGGTGAAATACAGCCGCTTCTTGCAGAACGCGGTGCAAGGGGATCTGGGCACCTCCTATTTCTTCAAGCGACCGGCCCTCGAGGTGATCCTCGACAAGCTGGTGGCTACCCTTGAGCTGGTGTTTGCCGCTGCGCTCATCATCGTCGTTGTCTCCATTCCGCTGGGGGTTTATTCGGCGATAAGACCGCGCAGTTTCCTGACCAAGCTCATCATGGCGGTGAGCAGCATCGGCATCTCGATCCCGGTCTTCCTGACCGCCATCATGCTGATGTACCTCTTCTCCATCCAGCTCGGCTGGCTGCCGGCCTATGGCCGTGGCGAGACCTACAACCTGCTGGGCTGGGAGTCGGGCTTCTTCACCTGGGATGGCATCAAGCACCTGATCCTGCCTGCGGTGTCCCTCTCCTCCATCATGCTGCCGCTGTTCATCCGGCTGGTACGCTCCGAGATGCTGGAGCAGCTCTCCTCCGAGTACGTGAAGTTCGCCCGTGCCAAGGGGCTGGACAACAACAAGGTCTATTACCAGCACGCCCTGAAGAACACCATGCTGCCGGTCATCACGGTCGGCGGCGTGCAGATCGGCACCATGGTGGCCTACACCATACTGACCGAGAGCGTGTTCCAGTGGCCGGGGACGGGTTTCCTGTTCCTCGAGGCGATCCACCGGGTCGATACCCCGCTGATCACCGCTTACGTCATCTTCGTGGGCCTTATCTTCGTGGTGACCAATACCCTGGTCGACCTGCTCTACGGGTTCATCAACCCGACCGTCAACCTGACCGCCAAGGGGTAACAGATGACTAACGCTGTAACTGCAAGCCCAAGCCGTTGGGCGCGATTCAAGAACTCTGACATCGTCTACTACTTCCTGCGGGACAAGGTAGCCATGTTCAGCTTTGCCGTGTTCGTGGTGTTCGTACTGGCGGCGCTGCTGGCGCCCTGGCTGGCGCCGCACAACGTCTATGACCAGACCAGCTTCGATCTGATGGACGCCGAGCTGCCTCCCTCCTGGCTGGAAGGGGGCGAGGCGCGCTTCTGGCTCGGCACCGACAACCAGGGACGGGACATCTGGAGCACCATCCTCTATGGCGCCCGCATCTCGCTGACCATAGGTCTGTTCGCCGTCGGCCTGCAGCTGGTGCTCGGCATCGTCATCGGCCTCATCGCCGGTTACTTCGGTGGTCGCATCGACAACCTGCTGATGCGTTTTGCCGACGTGCAGCTGTCGTTCTCCACCATGATGGTGGCCATCATCATCTCCGCCATCTTCCAGGCGACCTTTGGCTCGGATCTCTATTCCGAGTTCGCCATCGTCATGCTGGTGGTGATCATCGGCATAGCCGAATGGCCCCAGTATGCCCGTACGGTGCGCGCCTCGGTGCTGGCGGAGAAGAAGAAGGAGTACGTGGAAGCGGCCCAGGTGATGGGGTTCCGTGCCCCGCGCATCATGTTCCGCCACATACTGCCGAACTGCCTGTCGCCCATCCTGGTCATCTCCACGGTGCAGGTGGCGAACGCCATCATGAGCGAGGCAGCACTCTCCTTCCTGGGGTTGGGCATGCCGGTGGATCAACCGTCGCTCGGCTCGCTCATCAGTGTGGGCTTCAACTACATCTTCTCCGGCTCCTGGTGGATCACCGCCTTCCCGGGCATCTGCCTGGTGGTGCTGGTGCTGGTCATCAACCTGCTGGGTGACTGGCTGCGGGATGTGTTCAACCCGAAGATCTACAAGGGTTGACTCGGGTCAGAAGTGAAAATACAAGAAGGGCGCCATCAGGCGCCCTTCTTTATTGCTTGTGATTGCAGTAAGCACTTGCGTCAGGCTTGCAGCCAGGCCTCGATGCTGGCCTGAATGCCAGCGCCATCCAGCCCCAGCTGGGCATAGATCTCCTCCTGGGTGCCTTGCTCCACGAAGCGATCCGGCAAACCGAGATTCAGCACAGGTTTGCACTGCTTGGCACGCATCAGCAGCTCGTTCACCGCAGAGCCGGCCCCGCCCATGATGGCGTTGTCCTCGAGAGTGACAAACTGATCGTGGGAGGCGGCAAGTTCAAGCACCAGGGCCTCGTCCATGGGCTTGACGAAGCGCATGTCCACCAGGGTGGCGTCCAGCGCCTCGGCGGCGGCCCTGGCCTGATGCAGCAGGGTACCGAACGCCAGTATGGCGGTGCCTTTACCCTGGCGAACAATCCGGCCCTTGCCGAGTTCCAGTGCCTGCATCTCGCTCATGATCTCACTGCCGCAGCCGCTGCCACGGGGATAGCGCACCGCAGCGGGCTGGTTGCACTGATAGCCGGTGAAGAGCATCTGGCGGCACTCGTTCTCGTCGGACGGCGTCATCACCACCATGTTCGGCACTGTGCGCAGGAAGCTGATGTCGAACGCCCCCTGATGGGTGGGGCCGTCGGCGCCTACCAGGCCGGCCCTGTCGATGGCGAACAGCACCGGCAGGTTCTGCAGCGCCACATCGTGGATCAGCTGGTCATAGGCCCGTTGCAGGAAGCTCGAATAGATGGCGACCACGGGTTTCTTGTCGGCGATGGCAAGGCCAGCGGCGAAGGTGACCGCATGCTGTTCGGCGATGGCTACGTCGAAGTAGCGATCCGGATACTGCTGGCTGAACTTGACCAGGCCGGAGCCCTCGCGCATGGCGGGGGTGATGCCGACCAGCCGCTCATCCTTGGCCGCCATGTCGCACAGCCACTGGCCGAAGATGGCTGAGAAGGTGGGTTTGCCACCGGCGCTCTTGGGCAGGGCGCACTCGTCCGGATTGAACTTGGGGACGGCGTGATAACCGATGGGATCTTTCTCGGCAGGCTCGTAGCCCTTGCCCTTCTTGGTCTTGACGTGCAGCAGCTGGGGACCCTTGAGGTTGCGCATGTTGCGCAGGGTCTCGACCAGAGCGTGGATGTCGTGGCCGTCGATGGGGCCTATGTAGTTGAAGCCGAACTCCTCGAACAGGGTGCCGGGCACCACCATGCCCTTGAGGTGTTCCTCGGCCCGTTTGGCCAGCTCCTTGACCGGCGGCAGCCCCGCCAGCACCTTCTTGCCACCTTCGCGGATGGTGGTGTAGAGCTTGCCGGACATCAGTCTGGCCAGGTGGTTGTTGAGCGCCCCGACATTCTCGGAGATGGACATCTCGTTGTCATTGAGCACCACCAGCATGTCCTTGTGAACGTCGCCGGCGTGGTTGAGGGCCTCGAAGGCCATGCCTGCCGTGATGGCGCCATCACCGATGACGGCCACCACCTTGCGGCCCAGCCCCTCGCTCTCGGCGGCGACTGCCATGCCGAGGGCGGCACCTATGGAGGTGCTGGAGTGGCCCACGCTGAGCACGTCATACTCGCTCTCTTCCCGCCAGGGGAAGGGGTGCAGGCCATCTTTCTGGCGAATGGTGTGAATGCGCTCGCGCCGGCCGGTCAGGATCTTGTGGGGATAGGCCTGATGGCCCACATCCCACACCAGTCGATCGAAGGGGGTGTTGTAGACGTAGTGCAAGGCAACCGTCAGCTCGACGGTGCCGAGGCCGGAGGCGAAGTGGCCGCTGGAGCGGCTCACCGAGCGCAGCAGATACTCGCGCAGCTCTTCGCACAGAATGGGCAGCCGCTCTTTGGGCAGGGATCGCAACTCGACCGGCGTATCCGCGAGGGCCAGGTTGGGGAAATCGCTAATATCAACGCTCATATTGTTACTGTTATCCAGCGTTTAGTGGGTTCGCTCGATGATGTAATCGGCAAACGCTTCCAGAATGTCGGTATTGTAGGGCAAGGATTGCAGGGCTGTTAAGGCCTTGTCATGCAGTTCGCGAGCCAGCTCACGGGCAGGGTCGAGACCGAGCAGGGCCGGATAGGTGCTCTTCTCCTGCGCCAGATCCGAACCTTGCGGCTTGCCGAGGGTCGCGGTGTCGCCCGTGATGTCGAGGATGTCATCCTGCACCTGGAAGGCGAGCCCGATGGCGGCGGCATAGGTTTGCAGCGCGGCCAGGGTGGCAGGCGCCACGTCGGCCTTGCACAGGGCCCCCAGGGTGACGGCGCACTCGATGAGGGCTCCCGTCTTGTGGCGGTGCACCTGCTCCAGCTCGGCGAGGCTGATCCGGCGGCCTTCGGCCTCCAGATCCAGCGCCTGACCGCCGCACATGCCGAGATAGCCGGAGGCGCGGGCCAGGGCGCTCAGCATCCGTACCCGGTTGGCCAGCAGCTCGTCGGGGAGGGGATGATCCGCCAATATGGAGAATGCCAGGGTCTGCAGGGCATCACCGGCCAGGATGGCGGTGCCTTCGTCGAACGCCTTGTGCACTGTCGGCTGGCCGCGACGTAGATCGTCGTTGTCCATGGCAGGCAGGTCGTCGTGCAGCAGGGAGTAGGCGTGGATGCACTCCACCGCGGCGGCGGGCCCGTCGAGCAATTCGCTCTTCACCCCCAGCATCTCGCCAACGGCGTAGACCAGGAAGGGGCGCACCCGCTTGCCGCCGAGCAGCAGGCCGTATTTCATTGCATCCCGCAGGCGTGGTGCCATGGCGGGCAGGGCCTCAAGCTGTGCCGAGAGACAGTCGTCGATGCGGCGCCGGTGCAGGCGGGAGAAATCGTCCAGGGTCACTCACTCCTCTCCTTGCTCTGATCGAAAGGGGATCGACTGTTCGCTGCCATCGGCCTGGGTCAGGAGGATCTGGATCTTCTGCTCGGCCTGCTCCAGCTTCTGCTGGCCGGCACGCACCAGATGGATGCCCTGTTCGAATTGTTTGAGTGCCTCCTCGAGGGGGAGCGACCCCTGTTCCAGTTGATGCACTATGGTTTCCAGCTCTTCCAGGGTGGCATCAAAACTCAGACGGTCGATTTTTTTACTGGCCATGTCCATCCTCGGGGATTGAAAAAAACGGCTCATCTTAACATCGACCGGGCACAGGGGGGAGGCAGAAAAGTGTGCTGTCCTCAAACTATCCTGACCCCGGCCGATAGAAAGGCGCTGGCATCCATGTACTGCCTATGGGTTATTGAGGTGTGCCGGGCTTGCTGCCAGGGGCGCAATAGCAGAAAATTCAACGCAATATAAATAGATGGCAAGTTCGGCGACAGGAGTAGGGATGTGGATTTAGGCAGTCTGATAGGCATAGTGCTGGGGTTCGGGGTCGTGGTGTACGGCATGCTGCTGGGTGGCCCCATGAGCATGTATGTGGATATGCCTTCGGTCTATATCACCATATTGGGTTCTCTGTTCATCTGCATGATGAAGTTCAACCTCAGCCAGTTTCTGATGGCGTTCAAGGTGGCCGGCAAGGCGTTCATGTACAAGGGCGACAAGCTCGACGATCTGATTGCCAAGGCGGTCGAGCTGGCGGACTCGGCCCGCAAGGGAGGCTTTCTGGCGCTTGAGGCGGCGGAGATCCCCAATCCCTTCATGAAGAAGGGCATCGACATGCTGGTGGACGGCCATGACGCCGATGTGGTGCGCGCCGTGATGGAGAAAGACATCGAACTGACCTCGGAGCGCCACGTCATCGCCATCAAGGTGTTTCGCTCCCTCGGTGATCTCGGCCCCGCCATGGGGATGATAGGTACGCTAGTGGGGCTGGTGGCCATGCTGGCGAACATGAGCGACCCCAAATCCATCGGTCCGGCCATGGCGGTTGCCTTGCTGACCACGCTGTACGGGGCGATTGAAGCCAACATGATCGCCATCCCCATCGCCGACAAGCTGGAGCTGCGCAGCGGCGAGGAGCAGTTGAGCCGCACTCTGATCCTCGACGCCATCATGGGGATCCAGGACGGCCAGAACCCTCGTGTGATCCAGGCCATGCTGCAGAACTACCTGAATCAGTCCAAACGCAACAACGGGCTCGAATAGGAGGCCCCATGGCAAAGTGCAAGTGTCCGCCACCCGGCCTGCCCGGTTACATGGGTACCTTCGCCGATCTCATGTCCCTGTTGATGTGCTTCTTCGTGCTGCTGCTCTCCTTCGCCGAGATGGATGTGCAGAAGTTCAAGCAGATTGCCGGCTCCATGGAGAAGGCGTTCGGGGTGCAGAACATTCTGGAGGTGAAGGACATCCCCAAGGGTACCTCGGTCATCGCCCAGGAGTTTCGCCCCGGCCGGCCCGAACCGACGCCCATCGACACCATCATGCAGCAGACCATAGATATGACCCAGACCGAGCTGGATTTTCAGCCCGGGGATGTGGATCAGGCGGGAGGCCATGACAAGACCGAGGGGCAGCAGAGCGGTGGCGACACCGTCCAGCAGGCCCAGAAGGCGCAGGAGCAGTCCAACGAACTGGCCAAGGCGCTGGCCGAGCAGATGCAGGCACAGATCCAGGACGGTGCCATCGAGATAGAGGCGCTGGGTCAGCAGATCATCATTCGCATCCGCGAGAAGGCGGCGTTCCCGGCGGGATCCGCCTTCCTGCAGCCCCAGTTCTGGCCGGTGATCCGTAAAGTCGCGACCTTGCTCAAGGATGTGCCGGGGGAGATCACCGTCTCCGGTCATACCGATGACGTTGCCACCGAAGACGAGCTGTTCCAGTCCAACTGGGAGCTCTCATCCCAGCGTGCGGTGGCGGTGGCCCACCAGATGATCAAGGTGCCCGGCTTTGACGGCAGCCGTCTGGTGGTGCAGGGGATGGCGGATTCCCAGCCACTGGTGCCGAACAACAGCCCGGAGAACCGGCGCATGAACCGGCGGGTGGAGATCGCCATCATGCAGGGCAAACCGACGGTATCTGCCCCTATAGGGGTGGCGGATCCCAAGTAGCTTTCGCCAGGAAGCGCGATCCCGTTCGCAGGGGCTGACATGGATTTTGTGGCGGCTTCATATTAAGATGCCTCATCCGAACCGATAGCTGCGGCTCTCTTTGATTGCCGCAGCTTCTCTTTTTCAAGCAACCCAGGTTTCGACTATGAATCATACTCCGATGACTGTTCGCGGCGCTGAAAAGCTGCGTCAAGAGCTCGACTATCTGAAGAGCGAGCTGCGTCCCCAGATTATCGAAGCGATTGCTGATGCCCGTGAACATGGTGATCTGAAAGAAAACGCCGAATACCATGCCGCTCGCGAGCAGCAAGGTTTCTGTGAAGGCCGCATTCAGGAAATTGAGAGCAAGCTCTCCAATGCCCAGGTGATCGATATCACCAAGATTGCCAACAATGGCCGCGTCATCTTCGGTGCGACCGTGACTCTGCTGAAAAGCGAAACGGAAGAGGAAGTGGTCTACCGCATCGTGGGTGACGACGAGGCGGACATCAAACAGAACATGATCTCCGTGAACTCGCCCATTGCCCGTGCCCTGATCGGCAAGGAAGTGGACGACGTGGCCATCGTCAAGACACCGGCTGGCGATGTTGAGTACGAAATTCTGGAAGTCGCCTACCTCTGACGATGAGGGGCGGTGAAGAGACAGGGGAGCCCGGCTCCCCTGTTGCATTTAGTCCCCCTGATAGGTCTGGACGAAGGCGTCCTGATGACGCTGGAAGAGCCAGTCCCGCAGTTGCTCCTGATCTCCCTTGTCCAGCTGGAATTGCAAGGCCCAGTCATGGTGCTTCTGGTGGGACTGGACATGCCTTATGAGGGTACCGCTCAGTGCCAGGGGAGGCAATCCCTCGATGCCGAGGGTGCCGTGCAGCCGATCGCCCTTGGTCAGAGTCGGTGGCAAACCGGCCACGATGAGACCGCCAAGGGAGAGGCTGTGCACCTCATACTCGGCATCGCTGGTGTGCAGGACGGCTTTCTCATCGAGTCGCCAGGCGCGCAGGTGAGGGGAGCCCAGCTCTGTGATGGTGGGGGCGGCGATGCGCAGCTCGGTGTGGCCTTCCGCCGCCAGGGTACAATGCAGCGGAAAACGCAGTTGATGGCCGGCGATACGGGCCTCGATCGTCAAGGGGCTGGCCCGTTGCAGCAAGCTCTGTAGGGGAAGACTCAGGTTGCCTCGCAGGAACTGGCCGGCGGCCATGTCCTCTGCGTCTCCCAAGTCCTGCAGCATGGCCAGTTCCTCGTCGGTGAGAATCTGATGCTTGTCCATAGTGGGTGTCCGCAAGTATTCATCGCAGGTTAAGGGCCTGACGACTATTTTGGCAAGCGACTTGGGAAGAAGAGAAATGAAGGAAAGAGCGAACGCTCTTTCCTGTTACTTGCGGGGCAACTGGATCTTGGGTTCTGTGGCCTGACGATAGATGGTCAGTACATGGCCCATGCTCTGTACCTTGATGGCGCCTGTCTCACGGACGATGGCTTCCATCACCAGCTGTTTCATCTCACGATCTTCAGACGACACCTTAACCTTGATCAGCTCGTGGTGGTTCAGCGCCAGATCGATCTCGGCCAGCACCCCTTCGGTCAGGCCGTGTTGTCCCAGCAGGACGACCGGCTTCAGGCTGTGGGCTAGGCCCTTGAGGTACTGTTTCTGTTTATTGTTGAGAATCATGGCAATTTCTTCATAAGTCAGGGTTGAAAGGGGCGTATTCTACCCCCACTTAGCCCTTAATACTAATAACCCTTGTGGTTTTTTAAAGTCGACAATCATGACCCAGAAAAAACATTCCCCCAGTTCAACCCGCTGGTTAAAAGAACATTTTGACGATCATTACGTCAAAAAAGCCCAGAAGTTGGGACTGCGTTCCCGTGCCGTGTTCAAGATCGATGAGATCCAGGGCAAGGACAAACTGCTCAAGCCGGGCATGACTGTGGTGGACCTGGGGGCGGCCCCCGGTGGCTGGTCCCAGTTTGCCATCGATCAGGTGGGTGACAAGGGGCGAGTGATTGCTTGCGATATTCTGCCGATGGATTCCATTGCCGGTGTCGATTTCCTGCAAGGGGACTTTCGGGAGGAAACTGTGCTTGCCGCCTTGTTGGCACGAGTTGGCCCGGACAAGGTTGATGTGGTCATGTCTGACATGGCGCCCAATATGAGTGGGACCCAGCAGGTGGATCAGGCTCGCTCCATGTATCTGATCGAGCTGGCGCTGGACATGTGCAATCAGGTCCTGCGCAGTAATGGCAGTTTCGTGGTCAAGGTATTCCAGGGGGAGGGGTTTGATGCCTATCTCAATGAAATTCGTAGACTTTTCTCTGTCGTCAAGATTCGTAAACCAGACTCCTCCCGTGCCCGTTCACGAGAAGTCTACATTGTGGCTACCGGTTTTAAACTGTAGTACCCTAACCCTCATCGTTAACTGTCAGTCTGCGAGGTCATTGATTTGAGTGACATGGCGAAAAACCTAATCCTGTGGCTGGTCATCGCCGTCGTGCTGATGTCGGTGTTCAATAGCTTCAGCCCCAGCGATACCACCAGTCGCCAGCTGGACTATTCCAGCTTCGTGAAAGAAGTGACCCAAGAGCAGATCCGTGAAGTGCGGATGGATGGCAAGGTCATTAATGGCGTCAAGCGCACCGGTGAACGTTTCACCACCATCATCCCTGCGCCGGATCCCCAACTGCTCAACGACATGCTCAACCACAACGTGAAGGTGATGGGTGAGAAGCCGGAAGAGCCGTCTCTGATCACGTCCATCTTCATCTCCTGGTTCCCGATGCTGTTGCTGATCGGTGTCTGGGTCTTCTTCATGCGTCAGATGCAGGGCGGCGGTGGCAAGGGTGCCATGTCGTTCGGCAAGAGCAAGGCTCGCCTGATGAGTGAAGATCAGATCAAGACCACCTTCGTCGACGTGGCGGGTTGTGACGAGGCAAAGGAAGAGGTCAAAGAGCTGGTCGACTATCTGCGAGATCCGACCAAGTTCCAGAAACTGGGCGGCAAGATCCCCACCGGCGTGCTGCTGGTAGGCCCGCCCGGTACCGGTAAGACCCTGCTGGCCAAGGCCATCGCGGGTGAGGCCAAGGTGCCCTTCTTCACCATCTCGGGTTCCGACTTCGTCGAGATGTTCGTGGGTGTCGGTGCCTCCCGGGTGCGCGACATGTTCGAGCAGGCCAAGAAGTCCTCCCCCTGCATCATCTTCATCGATGAAATCGATGCGGTCGGTCGCCAGCGTGGCGCCGGTCTGGGTGGTGGCCACGATGAGCGTGAGCAGACCCTGAACCAGATGCTGGTCGAGATGGATGGTTTTGAAGGCAATGAAGGCGTCATCGTCATCGCCGCGACCAACCGTCCAGACGTGCTGGATCCCGCTCTGCTGCGCCCGGGTCGTTTCGACCGTCAGGTCGTGGTCGGTCTGCCGGATGTCCGCGGTCGCGAGCAGATCCTGAAGGTGCACATGCGCAAGGTTCCGTTGGCGGATGACGTCAATGCCGCTGTGATTGCACGTGGTACCCCGGGCTTCTCCGGCGCCGATCTCGCCAACCTGGTCAACGAAGCCGCCCTGTTCTCCGCCCGTGAGAGCCGTCGTGTGGTCTCCATGCTGGAGTTCGAGAAGGCCAAGGACAAGATCATGATGGGTGCGGAGCGTCGCTCCATGGTGATGAGAGACTCCGAGAAGGAGATGACCGCTTATCATGAAGCCGGTCATGCCATCATCGGCCGTGTCGTGCCGGATCATGATCCCGTCTACAAGGTCTCCATCATTCCCCGTGGCCGTGCCCTTGGGGTGACCATGTACCTGCCGGAGCAGGATCGCTGGAGCCACTCCAAGCAGCATCTGGAGTCGATGATCTCCAGCCTGTACGGCGGTCGTCTGGCGGAAGAGCTGATCTACGGTGCCGAGAAGGTATCGACCGGTGCCTCCAATGACATCGAGCGCGCCACCGACATCGCCCGCAAGATGGTGACCCAGTGGGGCATGTCCGAGCGTCTGGGCCCCATGCTCTATGCCGAAGAAGACGGTGAAGTCTTCCTTGGTCGCAGCATGGCCAAGGCCAAGCACATGTCCGACGACACCGCGCGGGTCATCGATGCCGAGGTCAAGCAGGTCATCGATCGCAACTATGCTCGTGCCAAGCAGATCCTGCAGGACAACATGGATGTGCTGCACACCATGAAGGATGCCTTGATGAAGTACGAGACCATAGATGCCAAGCAGATCGACGATCTGATGGCCCGTCGTGAGGTCCGTGCTCCCAGCAACTGGCACGATGAGCACGGTGACACCCCGCAAGGCGGCGCCAGCGTGAGCAGCGAGCCCGAGGTCAAGGCGCAGGCCGATGACAACAGCGCACCGCGCAATGACATCGACAAGGCGAACGATGTGCCGGCCAAATAAGCTTTCATGATCCAGACCCCGGGCTTGCCCGGGGTTTTTCTTTATGCGATACCCAGATTTTCTTGTGACAGGTAGATGTAAAGATGCAACTAATCAGCAAGGGGCGCAGCCTCTCCCTGGATCGTCCCCACGTCATGGGGATCCTCAACGTGACGCCGGACTCCTTCTCCGATGGCGGCCGCTTCAAGCCGCTTGAACTGGCCCTGGCCCATGCCCGCCAGATGATGGAGGAGGGGGCCACCCTCATCGACATCGGCGGCGAGTCGACCCGCCCCGGCGCCCCCGACGTGAGCGAGCAGGAGGAGCTGGACAGGGTCATCCCCGTGGTCGAGCGGATGGTGCAGGAGCTGGATGTGATGATCTCCCTCGATACTTCCAAGGCTGCCGTGATGAGGGCGGGCTGCGCGGCAGGCGCCCACCTCATCAATGACGTGAGGGCCCTGCTCGAGCCCGGTGCCCTGGCTGCCGCGGCAGAGGCTGACGTGCCCGTGTGCCTGATGCACATGCAGGGACAGCCAAGAACCATGCAGGCCGAACCTCATTACGACGACTTGCTGGGGGAGGTGAGGGCCTTCTTCGACGAGCGGATAGCCGCTTGCCTGGATGCCGGGATCCGGCGCCAGCACCTGCTGCTGGATCCAGGTTATGGCTTTGGCAAGACGGTGGCACACAACTATCAGTTGCTGGCCGAGCAGCAGAAGTTGCTGGATTACGGTCTGCCGCTCTTGGTGGGGATGTCGCGAAAGTCTATGATAGGCAATCTGCTTGGCCGCCCCGTTGATGAGCGGCTGGCCGGCAGTCTGGCCTGCGCCCTGATCGGGTTGCAACATGGCGCCAGGATCATCCGGGTGCACGACGTGCGAGCCACCATGGACGCTCTGCGCGTTGGCTGGATGGTAATGACGGGACAAGATTTCATATCCAGATAAAATAACGAGAACAGACAATGACCAGAAAGTACTTCGGCACAGACGGTGTGCGCGGCAAGGTGGGTGAATACCCGATCACCCCGGATTTCGTGATGAAGCTGGGCTGGGCCGCCGGCAAGGTGCTCTCCAAGAAGGGCACCAAGAAGGTGCTGATCGGCAAGGACACCCGGATCTCCGGCTACATGCTGGAATCGGCGCTGGAAGCGGGCCTCTCCGCTGCGGGCCTCAAGGCCATATTGATGGGCCCCATGCCGACGCCGGCGGTGGCCTACCTGACTCGCACCTTCCGTGCCGAGGCTGGCATCGTCATCAGCGCCTCCCACAACCCCTATTACGACAACGGCATCAAGTTCTTCTCCGCCGACGGCACCAAACTGCCCGATGAGGTGGAGCTGGCCATCGAAGCCGAGCTGGATCACGAGCTCAAGTGCGTGGAGTCCGCCGAACTTGGCAAGGCCCAGCGCATCGACGATGCCGCCGGCCGTTACATCGAGTTCTGCAAGAGCACCTTCCCCACCCATCTGAGCCTGGAAGGGGTGAAGATGGTGGTGGATTGCGGCCATGGCGCCACCTATCACATAGCACCCTCAGTCTTCCGCGAGCTGGGTGCCGAGGTGATTGCCATCGGTTGCAGCCCGGATGGCCTCAACATCAACGATGGGGTGGGCTCCACCGCACCTGAGGCGCTGGCCGCCAAGGTGCTGGAGTGCAAGGCCGATCTCGGTGTCGCCTTCGACGGTGATGGCGATCGCCTGGTGATGGTAGACAGCACTGGCTACATCATCGACGGGGACGAGATCCTCTACATCATAGCCCGCGATGCCCTGCGCAACGGTCGCCTCAAGGGCGGCGTGGTCGGTACCCTGATGGCCAACATGGGCCTGGAGCTGGCATTGCAGACGCTCGGTATTCCGTTTGCCCGTGCCAAGGTGGGTGACCGCTATGTGCTCGAGATGATGAACGAGAAGGGCTGGCGCATAGGTGGTGAGAACTCGGGTCACATCATCTGCCTGGATCAGACCACCACAGGGGATGGCATAGTTGCCGCCCTGCAGGTGCTGACGGCGGTGTGCTCTGCGGAGATGCCGCTGGCCAAGCTGCGCTCCGGCATGAGCAAGTTCCCCCAGGTACTGGTGAACGTACGTTTTGCCGAGGGCAAGGATCCGCTGGCGGCCGAAGCCGTGCAGCAGGAAGTGGCCAAGGTGGAACAGGAGCTTGGTGGCCGTGGCCGTGTCCTGCTGCGCAAATCCGGCACCGAGCCCCTGATCCGGGTGATGGTGGAAGGGGAGCATGAGCAACAGGTGCGTGACATGGCACAACGCATCGCCCAACAGGTCGAATCGGCGTTTTAATGAGCATTCAGGGCGGTTTTTTAACCGCTCTGGTTGTATCTTGTTCAAACGATTCGAAAATTTGAAAATAGCACTTGTCAGCTGATCATCCTCTGGATATTATCAGCCCCGCTTTCGCAAGGGAGTTGCCGATGGGACATCGCAAGCCGCTTGTAGCAGCCAACTGGAAGTTACACGGTAGTAGGTCGCAGTTAGAGCAGTTTACGAGTCAATGCCTGAAGGGTGTTGGTGATGATGTAGATGTTGTTCTCTGTCCTTCCCATGTGCATCTCGACTTTACCGCACGACTGCTCGATGGGCAGAAGGCGATAAGGTTGGGGGCTCAGAATGTGAGCCAGCACCGACAAGGCGCTTATACGGGTGAAGTCTCGTGTGAGATGCTGGTCGAGGCAGGGTGCCGATACGTACTGGTCGGTCACTCCGAGCGCAGGCGTCTCTTTGGTGAGACCAGCTTTATCGTCGCAGAGAAGTTTGCGGCAGTCAGAGCGGCAGGTTTGATTCCCATCCTTTGTCTGGGGGAGTCAGGTGCGGCGAGGCAGGCGAGAAGAACCTTCGAGGTGATCGCCGAAGAGCTGGATATCGTCATAGAGAAAAATGGCGCGATGGCTTTCGATAATGCTATCATCGCCTACGAGCCGATTTGGGCTGTAGGTACAGGTAAATGCGCCACACCCGAGCAGGCACAAGAGGTTCATTCCTTTATTCGTGGTCGCTTGGCGGAGGATACTCCGGTAATAGGTGAGAAAGTCAGAATCATCTATGGTGGGAGCGTGACGCCGACCAACGCGAGAGATTTGTTTGCCCAGCCCGACATTGATGGCGGACTGATAGGTGGAGCAAGCCTCGACAGCGATGCGTTTTTAGGAATTGTTGAAGCGGCAAAGGGTGCAAGTTAAATGTACGAGATTCTTTTAGTCGTTTATCTGCTGGTATCACTGGCTCTGATCGGTCTGGTGATGATTCAGCAAGGTAAAGGGGCTGATATGGGCGCCTCCTTCGGCGCAGGGGCATCGAATACTGTATTCGGCTCCGGTGGTTCAGGCAGTTTCCTGACCCGCACAACTGCAATTTTGGCCACTCTGTTCTTTTTGATCAGCCTGGTGCTTGGATCCATGTCAAGCAACAAGGTAAAACAGGGTAGCGAATGGGAAAATCTGCAACAGACTCAGCAAGTTGAGCAGACCAAAGCGCCAGTGAAGAAAGACACTGACGTTCCCGAGTAAAGAGTTTTTGCCGTGGTGGTGGAATTGGTAGACACGCTATCTTGAGGGGGTAGTGCTCTAGGGTGTGCGGGTTCGAGTCCCGCCCACGGCACCAATTAAGCAGTGAGCCCGGGTAACCGGGTGTATTATAGTCAGTCGGTCTTGTATGAAGAGAGCGAACTGGCTATAATCTCGCACGATTTCGGACGCGGGGTGGAGCAGCATGGTAGCTCGTCGGGCTCATAACCCGAAGGTCGTCGGTTCAAATCCGGCCCCCGCAACCAAATTTCACGCATTTCCTACGCTCAGGAAGGCGGTCGCTGCGAGGCGACAATCAGGGTAAAGCGCCAAGCCCCGATTTGACATCGGGGCTTTTTGTTATGTGCGATTTACTCTGAATCGATCTCTATCTGGGCTATATGCCCTTTTTTTGTTTTTCGGAGGGTGACTTTGGCTACGTTGGAACAACGTTTGACCGATCTGCTCGAGGCTCCGGTCGTTGCCTTGGGTTTTGAACTTTGGGGTGTCGAGTTTATCCGTGCGGGTAAGCACTCGACCTTGCGCGTCTTCATCGACTCAGAGCAAGGCGTGACGGTGGAGGACTGTGCCGAGGTGAGCCGCCAGGTTGGCGCCATCATGGACGTTGAAGATCCCATCACCGAGGAGTATTACCTCGAGGTTTCCTCCCCGGGCCTGGATCGTCCGCTGTTCAAGGTTGCCCAGTTCGAAAAATACGTTGGCCAAGAGGCGGCGGTTTCGCTTCGGATGGCAACAAACAACCGCCGCAAGTTCAAAGGCGTAATCAAAGCTGTGCAGGGGGACATGGTCACCCTGACAGTAGATGGTAAGGACGAGGTGTTGGCTTTCACCAATATCCAAAAAGCGAACATAGTGCCGAACTTTGGTTAACGAGGCTATCGGATATGAATAAAGAGATTTTGCTGGTCGTTGACGCTGTGTCCAACGAGAAGGCTGTCCCCCGCGAGAAGATTTTCCAGGCTCTGGAGACTGCGCTGGCGACTGCGACCAAGAAAAAATACGAAGGCGAGATTGAAGTTCGGGTCGAAATCGATCGCAAGACCGGTGACTACGACACCTATCGCCGTTGGGTCGTGGTGGCCGATCAGGCTTCCATGGAGAACCCGTACGGGGAAATCACTCTCGAAGCCGCTCAGATCGAGCAGCCGGATATCCAGATCGGCGACTATGTTGAAGACCAGATTGACTCTGTGACCTTCGACCGCATCACCACCCAGACCGCCAAGCAGGTCATCGTGCAGAAAGTGCGCGAGGCCGAGCGTTCCCAAGTCGTTGACCAGTTCAAGGACAAGGAAGGCACCATCATCAGCGGCGTGGTCAAGAAGAGCAACCGCGACAACGTGATCCTGGATCTGGGCAGCAATGCCGAGGCCGTGATCTTCCGCGACGACATGCTGCCCCGTGAGACCTTCCGTCCCGGTGACCGCATCCGTGGCCTGCTCTATGCCGTCCGCCCGGAAGCCCGTGGTTCCCAGCTGTTCGTCAGCCGCTCCAGCCCGGACTTCCTGAAAGAGCTGTTCCGCATCGAAGTGCCGGAAATCGGCGAAGAGATGATCGAAATCATGGGCGCCGCCCGTGATCCGGGTTCCCGCGCCAAGATCGCGGTCAAGACCAACGATCGTCGTATCGACCCGATCGGTGCCTGTATCGGCATGCGCGGTGCCCGCGTTCAGGCCGTCTCAGCCGAGCTGAGCGGTGAGCGTGCCGACATCGTGCTGTACGATGACAACCCGGCCCAATACGTGATCAATGCCATGGCGCCTGCCGATGTGGCCTCCATCATCGTTGATGAAGACAACCACACCATGGACATCGCCGTGGAAGCTGCCAACCTGGCCCAGGCCATCGGTCGCAACGGTCAGAACGTGCGTCTGGCCTCCCAGCTGACCGGTTGGGAGCTGAACGTCATGACCGTCGAGGACATGCGTGCCAAGCACCAGGCCGAGAACGATCGCATCCTGACCCTGTTCACCAGCGCCCTGGACATCGACGACGATTTCGCCGGTCTGCTGATGGAAGAAGGTTTCTCCACCCTGGAAGAGATCGCCTTCGTACCCGTCAATGAGCTGCTGGCCATCGACGGTCTGGACGAAGACATGGTGGAAGAGCTGCGCAAGCGTGCCAAGGATGTCCTGACCACCAAGGCCCTGGCCAAAGAAGAATCCTTCGACGGCGTAGAGCCTTCCGAAGAACTGCTCAATCTCAACGGCCTTGGCCGTGAAATGGCGTATGCCCTGGCCGCTCGCGGCGTCGGCACCCTGGAAGATTTGGCAGAGCAAGGTATCGACGACCTTGCCGACATTGAAGAGCTGACCGCTGAGAAAGCCGGTGAGCTGATTATGGCTGCTCGCAATATCTGTTGGTTCGGAGAAGAGCAGTCTGAATAAGATCAAACGGAGGAAAATGAATGGCAGAAGTATCAGTCAAACAACTTGCCACTGACATCGACACGCCGGTTGATCGTCTTCTCCAGCAGTTTGTCGATGCCGGTATCAGCAAGAGCAAGGCCGACGACCTCGTCAGCGAGTCTGAGAAACAGACTCTGCTGGCTCACTTGAAAAAACAGCATGGAGGTGACGAGATCACCGCACCAGCCCGCATGACTTTGCAGCGCAAGACCAAGAGCACTCTGAGTGTTCAAGGGACTGGCGGCAAGAACAAGGAAGTGCAGGTTGAAGTGCGCAAGACTCGCACCTATGTAAAACGCTCGGCGCTGGAAGATGAACAGCGTCAGGCGGAAGCCGAGGAAAAAGCGCGTTTGGAAGCAGAAGAAAAAGCTCGTCACGAGGCCGAAAACAAGGCCCGTCTCGATGCTGAAGAGAAGGCTCGCCGTGAGGCTGAGCAGGCTCGTCGTGAAGCTGAGGAAAAGGCGCGGATCGAGGCACAATCAAAGGCTCGACAGGCTCCACAGCCCGCCAAAGTAGCCGCTAGCACAGCTCAGCAAGAGGCAGAAAAGATGGCCAAGCGCGAAGCAGAAGAACTGAAGCGCCAACAGGAACAAACCGCTTTGCAAAAAGCAGAAGAACTCGCCGCGAAGAAAGCCGAAGAGGCTCGCGTCATGGCGGAACAGAACGGCCCTCGCTGGGCTGAAGAAGAAGCTGCTCGCGCCAAAGAGAGCAGTGATTACCATCTGACCACCAACAAGCATGCGCAAGCCGCTGAAGACGAGTTGGACCGGAAGGAAGAGACCAGTCGTCGCACTGCTGCTGCAGCTGTCAAGGCCCCGAAAAAGGCCACTCGCCGCGAAGACGACCGTGACTCCCGCAACCCCCGTGCTCGCAAAGGCAAGCGCGGCAAGGTCGCCATGCCCAACGCCATGAAGCACGGCTTCAACAAGCCGGCCGCCGTGGTGAACCGTGACGTCGTCATCGGTGAGACCATCACAGTGGCCGAGCTGGCCAACAAGATGGCCGTCAAGGGTGTCGAAGTCATCAAGGCGATGATGAAGATGGGCGCAATGGCGACCATTAACCAGGTGATCGATCAGGAGACCGCTCAGCTGGTCGCCGAGGAGATGGGTCACAAGGTATTGCTGCGTCGCGAGAACGAGCTGGAAGAGGCGGTACTGTCCGATCGTGACGAGACCTCCGAAGCCAAGCCGCGCGCGCCAGTCGTGACCATCATGGGTCACGTCGACCACGGCAAGACCTCGCTGCTGGATTACATCCGTAAAGCCAAGGTTGCCGCTGGCGAAGCCGGTGGTATTACCCAGCACATCGGTGCCTACCACGTCGAGACCGACAGTGGCATGATCACCTTCCTGGATACTCCGGGTCACGCTGCGTTTACCTCCATGCGTGCCCGTGGTGCCAAGTCGACCGATATCGTCGTTCTGGTTGTTGCTGCCGATGACGGCGTCATGCCGCAGACCATCGAAGCCATCCAGCACGCCAAGGCGGCAGAAGTGCCCATCGTGGTTGCGGTCAACAAGATCGACAAGCCCGAAGCGGATCCGGATCGCGTCAAGACCGAGCTGGCCCGTTACAACGTCATGTCCGAAGACTGGGGTGGCGACAGCCAGTTCGTTCACGTCTCCGCCAAGTCTGGCGAAGGCATCGACGACCTGCTGGAAGCCATCCTGATCCAGTCCGAAGTACTGGAGTTGAAAGCGGTTGTCGATGGCATGGCCAGCGGCGTCGTGATCGAATCCTTCCTGGACAAGGGTCGTGGTCCTGTTGCCACCGTGCTGGTACAAGAAGGTACCCTGCGCCAGGGCGATATCGTGCTCTGCGGTCTGGAATACGGTCGTATCCGTGCCATGCGTGACGAACTGGGTCGCGAGATCAAGGAAGCGGGCCCGTCCCTGCCGGTGGAAATCCTGGGTCTGTCCGGGGTGCCGTCTGCCGGTGATGAAGCCACCGTTGTACGTGACGAGAAGAAGGCCCGTGAAGTGGCACTCTATCGTCAGGGCAAGTTCCGCGACGTCAAGCTGGCTCGCCAGCAGAAGGCCAAGCTGGAAAACATGTTCGCCAACATGACCGAGGGCGAAGTGTCCGAAGTGAACGTGGTGATCAAAGCCGACGTACAGGGTTCGGTGCAAGCTATCTGCGACGCACTGGTGCAGCTCTCTACCGACGAAGTCAAGGTCAAGATCGTGGGCTCGGGTGTCGGTGGCATCACCGAAACCGACGCTACCCTGGCGGCTGCTTCCAGCGCCATCCTGGTGGGCTTCAACGTCCGTGCCGACGCTTCTGCGCGCAAGGTCATCGAGTCCGAGAGCCTGGATCTGCGTTACTACTCCGTCATCTATGATTTGATCGACGAAGTGAAGCAGGCCATGAGCGGCAAGCTGGCCCCTGAGTATCGTCAGGAGATCATCGGTCTGGCTGAAGTCCGTAGCGTCTTCAAGTCACCGAAGTTCGGCGCCGTTGCCGGCTGTATGGTCACCGAAGGTGTGGTCAAGCGTTCCAACCGTATTCGCGTTCTGCGTGACAACGTGGTTATCTATGAAGGCGAGCTGGAATCCCTGCGCCGCTTCAAGGATGACGTCAACGAGGTCCGCAACGGTTACGAGTGTGGTATCGCGGTCAAGAACTACAACGACGTACGCGAAGGCGACCAGATCGAAGTTTACGAGACCATTGAAATTCAGCGGACTCTGTAAGCCGACAGTTAGACAAAATAGGGGGCTGCGGCCCCCTTTTATCGCAGGATAGAATATGGCCAGAGAATTCAGCCGGACCCGTCGGGTCGGGCAGCAGATCCAGCGTGAAATCGCGCTGATCCTGCAGCGCGAGGTGAAAGACCCGCGCATCGGCATGGTGACCGTCTCCGACGTGGAAGTGTCCAAGGACCTCAACTATGCCAAGATTTACGTCACCTTCCTGCAGCTGGAGAATGACGCCGAGCGCATCGCGGAAGGGCTCAAGGGCCTGACCGAGGCGGCCGGTTACATTCGCAGCCTGCTTGGCAGCGCCATGCGTCTGCGGGTGGTGCCTGAGCTGCGTTTCTACTACGACCAGACCCTGGTCGAGGGGATGCGCCTCTCCAACCTGGTGACCAACACTGTGCGTGAAGACAAGCGTCGCATGACCGAAGCCGGTCGTGAAGAAGACGAAGCCGCACCGGATGATACTACTGAGGACAAAGCCTGAGATGTCTCGAAGACGTCGTTTCAAGGGCCGTGACGTACACGGTATCCTGCTGCTGGACAAGCCGACCGGTCTGACTTCCAACGATGTGTTGCAGAAGGTCAAGCGGATCTACAACGCGGCCAAGGCCGGCCACACTGGCGCCCTGGATCCCCTGGCGACCGGCATGTTGCCGATCTGCCTCGGTGAGGCCACCAAGTTCTCCCAGTATCTGCTGGAGGCGGACAAGCGCTATGAGGTGACCGCCAAGCTGGGCGAGCGCACCAACACCAGCGACTCCGACGGCGAGGTGGTCTCCACCCGTCCGGTGAACGTGGCCGTGGGTACCCTGATCGAGGCGCTGGACCAGTTCCGCGGCCCCATCATGCAGGTGCCGTCCATGTACTCCGCTCTCAAGCACAACGGTCGTCCGCTCTACGAGTACGCCCGTGAAGGCATCGAGATCGAGCGGGAAGCCCGCCCCATCACCGTATTCGAGCTCAAACTGCTGAGTTTCGAAGGGGATGAGGTGCGTCTCGAGGTGCATTGCAGCAAGGGCACCTACATCCGCTCCCTGGTGGATGATCTCGGTGAAGTGCTGGGCTGTGGCGCCCACGTCACCCAGCTGCGCCGCACCCAGGTGGCCAGCTATCCCTATGACAGGATGCTGACCCTGGAGCAGCTCGAGTGCATCTTCGAGCAGGCCAAGGCCGAGAGCATTCCGCCGCGGGAGCAGCTGGATCCCCTGCTGCTGCCGATGGATACCGCAGTGGCGTCCCTGCCCGAGGTGAACATGCTGACGGCCGTGGCCGCCTATGTGAACCAGGGCCAGGCCGTGCAGGTGGCAGGTGCGCCGCAAAGCGGCCAGGTCCGCATGACGGTCGGTCCTGAGCGCGAGTTCATCGGTGTCGGCGAGATCGACGACGAAGGGCGAGTCGCCCCCAAGCGACTGGTGCGTTATCACGACGATAACAACGAGGAGTGATCCTCTGGCGGTATCGCCCTGGCTCACCGGCCGGGGCGCGTGCAGCTCACACCTCTTTATCGTTGCGAAAAGGGGCGGCTGCGATTATGATACCGCCCTCATTTCACGGCTGAATTAGAGATTGGCTGTGAACCTTTAAACACTCTACTGGAGTAATACCATGTCTCTAAATGCTGAGATCAAAGCTTCCATCGTTGCTGACAACGCTCGTTGCGCCAACGACACCGGTTCCCCCGAAGTGCAGGTTGCCCTGCTGACTGCCCAGATCAACCATCTGCAAGGTCACTTCAAGGAGCACTCCAAGGATCACCACGGTCGTCGCGGTCTGCTGCGCATGGTTTCCCAGCGTCGTAAGCTGCTGGACTACCTGAAGCGTAAAGACGTTCAGCGTTATGCTGCTCTGATCGCCAAGCTGGGTCTGCGTCGTTAATCGACCATCAGATTTTGCGAAAAAGGGGAACCGTGAGGTTCCCCTTTTTTATGGATCATTTTTATCGCGCGGCAAACCGTTGCCTGCCTCACAGAATGTGCGCCACCGCTTACCTTTTGATGCGAATCAAGTATACTTGCACGCGAATTTAAAGCGCCAAATTGTAAAAAGGAAATTCACGTGAATCCTATTGTAAAGTCATTCCAGTACGGTCAACACACCGTCACCCTGGAAACCGGTGTGATGGCCCGTCAAGCCACTGCGGCCGTCATGGTCAGCATGGACGATACCTGCGTATTTGTGACCGTCGTCGGCAAGAAAGAGGCCGATCACGGCCGTGATTTCTTCCCGCTGACCGTCAACTACCAGGAGCGTACCTATGCTGCTGGTCGTATCCCGGGTGGTTTCTTCCGTCGTGAAGGCCGTCCGAGCGAAGGTGAGACCCTCATCTCCCGCCTGATCGACCGTCCTATTCGTCCGCTGTTCCCGGAAGGCTTCCTCAATGAGGTTCAGGTGGTTGCCACCGTCATGTCCGTGAACCCGGCCGTGTCCCCCGACATCGTTGCCATGATCGGTGCTTCTGCTGCCCTGGCCATCTCAGGTATCCCGTTTGGCGGCCCGATTGCTGCTGCCCGCGTGGGTTACATGAACGGTCAGTACGTGCTGAACCCGACCACCACCGAACTGCCCCAGAGCGATCTGGATCTGGTGGTTGCCGGTACCGCCAACGCCGTGCTGATGGTGGAATCCGAAGCGGCCATCCTCTCCGAAGAGGTGATGCTGGGCGCCGTGGTCTATGGCCACGAGCAGATGCAGGTGGTGATCAACGCCATCAACGAATTCGCCGCCGACGTGGGTACCCAGCCGTGGGACTGGACTCCACCTGCCGTCAACGAAGCGCTGAAAGCCAAGGTTGCCGAGCTGGCCACCGCCGAACTGGGTGAAGCCTACCGCATCACCGAGAAGGCCGTGCGTTACGCCGCCATCGGTGCCATCAAGTCCCGTGTGGTTGAGCAAGTCATCGCCTCCGGCGTGGAAGAAGATGCCAAGAAGATCGGCGAAGAGTTCCACAGCCTGGAAAGCCGCATCGTCCGTGGCCGTGTGGTCCGTGGCGAGCCGCGCATCGATGGCCGCGATCCGGAAATGATCCGTGCCCTGTCCGTTGGCACCGGCATCCTGCCGCGCGCTCACGGCTCCGCCCTGTTCACCCGTGGTGAGACTCAGGCGATCGTGGTTGCGACTCTGGGTACCGAGCGTGACGCCCAGAACATCGACGAGCTGGCTGGCCACCGTGCCGACCGCTTCATGCTGCACTACAACTTCCCGCCGTACTGCGTCGGCGAGACCGGCATGATGGGTAGCCCTAAGCGTCGTGAAATCGGTCACGGTCGTCTGGCCAAGCGCGGCGTTGCTGCCGTGATGCCGAGCGCCGCCGAGTTCCCGTACGTGGTACGCGTGGTGTCTGAAATCACCGAATCCAACGGTTCCTCCTCCATGGCCTCCGTTTGTGGTTCCTCCCTGGCGCTGATGGACGCGGGTGTGCCGATCAAGGCCTCCGTTGCCGGTATCGCCATGGGTCTGGTGAAGGAAGAAGAAGGTTTCGTCGTGCTGTCCGACATCCTGGGTGATGAAGATCACCTGGGCGACATGGACTTCAAGGTGGCCGGTACTACCCAGGGTATCACCGCGCTGCAGATGGACATCAAGATCGAAGGCATCACCAAAGAGATCATGGAGATTGCCCTCAAGCAAGCCCGTGGTGCTCGCCTGCACATCCTGAAGGTCATGGACGAAGCCATCCAGGCGCCCCGTGCCGAGATCTCCGATTTCGCCCCGCGCATCCACACCATCAAGATCAATCCTGAGAAGATCAAGGATGTCATCGGCAAGGGCGGTTCCGTGATCCGTGCCCTGACCGAAGAGACAGGCACCAACATCGAGCTGGATGATGACGGTACCGTCCGCATCTCCGCCGTTGCCAACGAAGCCGCCATGGAAGCCATCCGTCGCATCGAGGCCATCACCGCCGAGATCGAAGTGAACCGCATCTATGAAGGCAAGGTTGTGCGTCTGGCCGATTTCGGCGCCTTCGTCAACATCCTGCCGGGTAAAGACGGTCTGGTACACATCTCCCAGATCACCGATGCCCGCGTGCAGAACGTGGCCGACTTCCTGAAGATCGGTGATGTGGTGAAGGTGAAGGTACTGGAAGTGGACCGTCAAGGCCGCGTGCGTCTCTCCATCAAGGAAGCGAATGCACCGACCGAAACCACCGCCCCGGTTGCCGACGTGGCCGTTGCCGCCGTCGAAGAGCCGGCTGCTGAATAAGGCTGCCGTACTGTGAAAAAGCCGACCTCAGGGTCGGCTTTTTTTATGCCAGCGGATCGGCAACATTGTTTCTTATGGAGCCCTCTGTTACAACATTGGGCTCCCCGTGCGACGGGCAACAAGGAGCAGTATGATGTCGTGGGCCCTTATCAGGCAGTTTCCTCCGCTAGTCTGGATCGTCATCCTGGGCACCTTCATGGTGCGCACCACCTTCTTCATGGTCTGGCCCTTTCTCTCCATCCTGCTCTACCGCGACTATGGCCTCTCGGCGACCCTGATCGGCCTCATCCTGGGGGCCACGGCGGCCCTCTCCACCCTGGTCAGCTTCTATGGCGGCTGGCTGTCGGACAAGTGGGGGAGGCGCAACATACTGCTGTTCGGCTGCCTGGTGTCCGCCCTGAGCGTCGCCCTGCTCGGCCTCTCCCATCAGGTGATCTGGCTGGCGATCGGAGTGATCGGCAGCGGGCTCTCCTACGGGCTCATCGACTCCCCTGGCAAGGCGCTGATGGCCGACAGCCTGGCCGAGCCCAAGGCCCGCGAATTGGCACTGCACCTGCGTTACTTCTTGCTCAACCTGGGGGCGGCCATCGGTCCCCTGCTCGGGGTCAGCTACGGCCTGAGTGCACGGCAGGAGACCTTCCTGCTGCTCAGTGTCAGCTATCTGCTGCTCGGTTTCATCTTCCTCGTCGGCTTTCGGCTGGCCGCCTGTCAGCCAAGCCATGCCGCCGGTCCGGGCATGCGCGCCGTGCTGCGGGTGCTCTGGCAGGACAGGGGCTTCCTGCTGCTGACGATGGCCAACATGCTGCTGATGCTGGTCTATGCCCAGTTCGAGTCACCGCTCATCCAGTATCTGACCCGGGCGGGGACTCCTGAGGTGGAGCGCCTCATCGGCTGGCTGGTGAGCACCAATGCGCTGACCATAGTGATCCTGCAGTTCCCGCTGCTGCACCTGACCGCCAACTGGTCTATCAAGCGCCGACTGCAGCTCGGGGTTGCCTTCTTCCTCAGCGCCCAGCTGCAGTTCGCGCTCGGGGATACCGCCATCTGGTGGCACTGGATAGTGGCGGTGATCCTGCTGAGCATCGGCGAGTGCATCCTGTTCCCGCTGCTCAATGTGCTGGTCGATCAGATGGCGCCGGAGCACCTCAAGGGCAGTTACTTCGGGGCGGCCTCCATGTCCGGGCTCGGGATCGCCATCGGCGCCCTGCTGGGGGGCTGGATCCTGGCCAACTGGGGGGGCAGCTGGCTCTATGGCTGCATGGCGCTGCTCTGCCTGGCGATCCTGATGCTCTATGGCCTGAGTACCCGGACCTCACGCCCTGCGCTGGTCCGGGCCGAGCCCTGATCCCTAGAAGGTCAGCACCTTGTCGGCCGCCAGGGTCCACTGGGCCAGCAGGGGCAGGGTGCCTATCTCTATGCCCTCGATAAGTGGCAGGGAGCTGATGCCCCGGGCGTCCGTGCAGCTCTTGCAAAGCCGGATGACGGTGCCCTGTGCCAGCAGGATCTCCAGCATCTGGCGCAGGTTGTAACCCTCGGCGGGGGATTGGCCCGCCAGGGCGGCGCTGACCGCGTCTGACATCAGGAAGAGTTTCAGGTCGATGCCTTCCTGCTCGTTGAGGGCTATCCCCAGGCGCAGGGCATTGAACAGAGATTCGGTGCCATAGGGGGCACCGTTGGCGATGATGACGATCTGTTGCTTCATGGGACTCTCCGGGTTGAAAGGGGCATTGTAGCGTCGCCAGCATGGCGGCGGCATGACCCAGTGCAAACTCTGTCGTAGCCCTTTCCCTGTGCCTTGACCTCGGGGTATGAGTCAGGTTTCATAGGCGGCCATCCAGTATGACAGAGCAAAGAGGTCGTTATGTGGAAGATCGCCGGAATAGGATTATTGCTGTTGGCCGGACAGGCCTATGGCAGTGAAAACGTCGGCTGCAAGGCCAGGCATCAGGCAGTGACCGAGCAGTTGAGCTTCGCCCGGGCGCACGATAACGCGCAGCAGGTGGCGGGCCTGGAGCAGGCCCTGCGCAACATCGAGACCCATTGCACAGATGCCGGGCTCATTAAGGAGCAGCAAGAGAAGGTTGCCAAGCAGAAGCAAGAGGTGGAGGAGCGTCTGGCGGATCTGCAGAGCGCCCGGGTCTCGGGCAAGCCGGACAAGATCGCCAAGAAGCAGGCCAAGCTGGAGGCATCTCAGGGCGAGCTGCTGGAGGCCCAACGCGAGCTTGAGGCGCTGCAGAAGCTGGTCAAGCCCTGAGTGGGTTGTAGCGCAATAGAAAAAGCCGGGCATGCCCGGCTTTTTCTATTTCTGGATGACCCGCAGGTCTGGTACTACTGCCTGTGCATCAGCACAAACTTGTCCATCAGCTGCTCTTCGGTCTCCACGTGAGCGGGATCCCGGAGGATGCAGTCCACAAGGTGCAGACGCTGATGCTGGTGTTACTGCCTGTGCATCAACACAAACTTGTCCATCAGCTGCTCTTCGGTCTCCACGTGAGCGGGATCCCAGATGATGCAGTCGATAGGGCAGACGCTGATGCAGGTGGGCTTCTCATAGTGGCCGACGCACTCGGTGCAGCGATCCGGATCTATCTCGTAGATCTTGTCCCCCAGGCTGATGGCCTGGTTCGGACACTCGGGATCGCACATGTCACAGTTGATGCACTTGTCGGTGATGAGCAGCGCCATCTCAGGCCGCCGAGTGGGGCTGACGGGTGTCCTGACGATCGCCCAGGTTGCGCAGCAGTATGCCGTAGTTGACGTCGATCTCCTTGGGAACGGGTACATAGACCACGTGGCCGTTGCCCGGCGCCGTGTCGATGAGCTCGCCCTTGCGGTTCTGCATCTGCTCCAGGTTGAAGCTGACGTTGCCCTGCGGCGTCATCAGCTCCAGGCTGTTGCCCACCAGGAACTTGTTCTTCACTTCCACTTCCACCATGTCGCCCTGACGGCCGGTGATCTCGCCGACGAACTGCTGGGTGTCGGAGACCGAGTAGCCGTAGTCGTAGTTCTGGTACTCGCTGTGGTTGTGACGGCGCAGGAAGCCCTCGGTGTAGCCACGGTGGGCCAGGTTCTCGAGGGTGCCCATCAGGGTCGGATCGAACGGACGACCGGCGACCGCATCGTCGATGGCCTTGCGATAGACCTGGGCGGTGCGGGCGCAGTAGTAGAAGGACTTGGTGCGGCCTTCAATTTTCAGCGAATGCACGCCCATCCTGGTCAGGCGCTCCACGTGCTCGACGGCGCGCAGGTCCTTGGAGTTCATGATGTAGGTGCCGTGCTCGTCCTCGAACGCCGTCATGTATTCGCCGGGGCGGTTGGACTCTTCCAGCAGCACCAGCGCATCGCTCGGCTTGCCGAGCCCCAAAGTGTTGTCCGGGCGCACGGCGATGGGTTCCTGACGATGGACTATCTGGCCCACGTCATCTTCCTTGCCTTCGTGCACCTTGTACTCCCAGCGGCAGGAGTTGGTGCAGGTGCCCTGGTTGGGGTCGCGCTTGTTGATGTAACCGGAGAGCAGGCAGCGGCCGGAGTAGGCCATGCACAGCGCCCCGTGGACGAAGACTTCCAGCTCCATCTCGGGCACCTGCATGCGGATCTCTTCGATCTCGTCCAGGGAGAGCTCGCGGGAGAGGATGGCGCGGGTCAGGCCCATCTGATGCCAAAACTTCACCGTGGCCCAGTTGACCGCGTTGGCCTGCACCGAGAGGTGGATGGGCATGTCCGGGAAGGCTTCGCGCATCATCATGATGAGACCGGGGTCTGACATGATGAGCGCATCCGGCTTCATGTCCACCACGGGGCGCATGTCGCGGATGAAGGTCTTGAGCTTGGAGTTGTGGGGCTGGATGTTGGCCACCACATAGAACTGCTTGCCCAGGGCATGGGCCTCGTTGATGCCGAGCTGCAGATTCTCGTGATCGAATTCGTTGTTGCGCACCCGCAGGCTGTAGCGCGGCTGGCCCGCATAGACGGCATCGGCGCCATAGGCATAGGCGTAACGCATATTCTTGAGGGTCCCGGCGGGGGAGAGCAATTCTGGTCTGAACATGTTGGACTCTTTCTGTCTGATTGCAAATCAGGACGGCGCCACCTGATGGCGCCGTATAGGGTCATCGGCATGGTGCGACCGTACTCGACGCACGGCCACCCGATGAGGTACACCCAGAGTACGAGATGACTCGATACTCCTGATAAAAGGGGTGCGAGATTGTACTCGTGACCGCGCCATCATGCAATTTGGGGCTAGGGTGGCGAACCGGATGCATGTTCATTTTGTGGTCAGATTGGTGGTGCTAGGGTAGCAGGCAGCCGATACGGCCGATTGTTGGGGGGAGAATGGCTCTTTTCCGTGAAAAAGCCCCATCTCCAAGTTGAAATTTTGTCCGGCTCAGGAAAGAATGCGCGCTCGGTTATTGGCCTCGGGCGAGCGTGACTCGTGACAAGGGACAGACCGAGGATGAACCGGCTTCAGGCCAACAGGTACAGGAAACCATACAGGAATTTTATGAATCCCCTTCGCATTGCCGCTTCGGCCCTTTTTTGCACTCTGACCCTGGTCAGCCAGCAGGCCGCCGCCGTTGAATACGCGCTGCCCGCCGCCAACAGCCGTCTGATCGGTGAGAACCAGGAATACGTGGTGCCCGCAGACAACCGTCCGCTGGAGCAGATCGCCGCCGACTTCCAGCTGGGCCTGACCAACATCATGGAAGCGAACCCGGGGGTCGACCCCTATCTGCCGACGCCGGGCAGCAAGCTGACCATTCCGCATCAGCTGATCCTGCCGAATGCGCCGCGCGAGGGGATCGTCATCAACGTGGCCGAGATGCGCCTCTACTACTACCCGAAAGGCAAGAACGTGGTACAGGTATTGCCCATCGGCATCGGCCAGCTGGGGGTCAACACCCCGGAGAACTGGATCACCAAGGTGGAGCGCAAGCGCGCCAACCCGACCTGGACCCCGACCGAGAACATCCGTCGCCGCTACGCTGCCCAGGGCAAGACCCTGCCTGCGGTCTGGCCGGCCGGTCCGGACAACCCCATGGGCCTGCACGCCCTCTACATCGGCAACCTCTATGCCATCCACGGTACCAACGCCACCTTCGGCATCGGTCTGCGGGTGAGCAGTGGTTGCGTACGTCTGCGCGCCGATGACATCAAGTATCTGTTCGACAACGTGCCGGTCGGTACCCGCGTCCAGTTCGTCAACCAGCCGGTCAAGACCACGGTCGAGCCGGATGGCGGTCGTTACATGGAAGTGCACGAGCCGCTGTCGCGCACTGAGGAGGAGTTCAACTCCACCGCCTCTGTGCCGCTCCCCATGACCCCGGCCACCACCCGCTTCATCGCCCACATGGACAGCGATTCCAACGTGGTCAAGCAGGTGCTGGAACAGCGTACCGGCATGCCGACTCGCCTCAACCCGGAAGCCTGATCGCCTCTGCGAGGTGTTTGGTAACAATAACGGCGACCCCAGGGTCGCCGTTATTGTTTGTCATGTTGCTCATGTTGCTCAAGCAGCGGGTGGGGCATAGAGGGCCAGCCAGTTGCCTTCGGTATCCTCGATAATCACCCGGGAGCCGTGACCGCTGCCGATGGAATGCAGGGGTTCGAGCACCCGCCCGCCGAGCCGGGGGACCAACTGCTCCGCCTCCTGCAACCTGTCACCCAAGGATAGGTAGATGAGGGGACCGGCGCCACCGGGCTGGTGGTATTTGTCCATGGGGCCGAGACAGGCCGCCGCGTTGCTGCCATCGTAGCGCAGCATGGCAAAGCGCATCTCCTCCTCCTGTATAGGGGTGACCTGCACATCGAGCAGGGCCGAGTAGAAGTCCATGGCGCGATCCAGATCCCGTGTCGGAATGTCGGCCCAGACCAGGGTGTTGTCCATCTTCGTATTCTCCAGCATGTTCCGGCCGATGCGGTCGGTGGCTCTTTGAGGGTAGGAGTGGGCGATGAGGGGCGCCAGAGGTAAAAAAACGGCGCCTGATGGCGCCGCTTCTGGATGGGGAAGGGAAGTGCTTTTCCCGCTTGATACAGTCACTTGCCTGCGATGTTCAGCCCGCCAAAGCGGATCAGCGGCGCGTAGAATCCCTTGCCATCGTTATGATGCAGGGTGTCACCGACCGCTTCCAGCTCCCCGAGCAGGCGGTAGAAGTTGCCCGCGACCGTAATGCCGCGCACCGGCTGGACGCGTACACCGTCCCGGCACAGGAAACCCGAGGCGCCGAAGGAGAAGTCGCCGCTCACCGCATCGGCACCGGAGTGCAGACCGTCCAGCTTGACCAGCTCCAGATAGTCGCCGCTCTGCACCTCGCCCTCGCTGTGAGGACCTGTGCCAAACACCAGGTGGCGGGCGGTGACATCCAGCGCGCTGCGGGCACTGCGGGCCGCCGAGCCATTGCTCGCTACCCCGAAGTGGCGGGCGGTGGCGCTGTTGTGGAGCAGGGTTTTCAGCTCCCCCTCGCCAATCAGCAGCAGATCCGAAGTGGCTGCCCCCTCGCCATCGAACGCCTTGATGTTCATGCCGCCGGGCATATAGGCCCGGCTCTCCAGAGTGAGCCAGCGTGACGCCACGCTTTGTCCCACCTTGCTGCGCCAGGGGTTGATACCCTGCTGGGCCCACTTGCCCGACAGTGCCCCCTGGAAGCAGCCAAACAGGCTGGCGAAGCAGTTGGTGCTGAAGAGAACGCTGTAGCGACCGCTCGGTACCGCTTCCCCCGGCAGCAGGTCATGGGCCACGGCATGGATCTGTTCGATAAGGGTCTGGCTATCCAGCTCGTCGAAGCGGCGGCCATACTGCCCTTGCGAGTGCATCGACTGGCGGCCATCCCGCTCCACCAGCGCCGAGGTATAGCAGCCGACGCTGAATTCACTGTGCTGGCAAAGGCTGCCCAGGCTGTTGGCGAGCCAGAGGCGGTTCTCCCCCTCGAAGAAGCTGTTGTAGGGGGCACCGGTCACATCGGGTTGTGCCAGCATGTCTGCCTCGAGGCGCAGGGCCAGGGCTATCTTCTCTTCCACCGCCGTGGTGTCGGGCTGGTGGATCTCGGCGCAGTCGGTGGTGATCCGGCTGCCCGCCACCGAGATGCGCTGATCCGCGTCCACCTTGGCGAAGCGGCTGGCATCGAGCGCATCCTGCAGCATGGCATCCAGCGCCAGCTCATCGAGGGATTCCGAGTAGGCGATGCCGACCCGGCCCTCCTTGATGAGGCGAATGCCTATCTGCTGGCTGCTGGTGACCTTGTATTCGCCGAGCTCGCCCTTGTCGGCCTTGAGGGAGAAGGCTTTCTCCTGATTGGCGATGACGTCCGCCTCGGCGCCCAGATCGGCGACCTTGTCCAGCAGGCGGGTGAGCAGGGTGTTCATATCGAGTGTGCTCATCAGGCGTTCCCTCCCACCAGGATATTGTCAACTTTCAAGGCGGGTTGGCCGACAGACGTGGGCACAGAGCCTGAGACGGAGCCGCACATGCCGGCGGCCAGCGCCAGATTGCGCCCCACCATGGAGATCTCTTTCAGCACCTGGGGGCCGGTGCCGATCAGGGTCGCCGATTTGAGGGGCCGGGTTATCTTGCCGTGCTCGATGAGGTAGGCCTCCTGCACGTTGAAGTTGAATTCGCCTGTGCCCGGCTGCACCGAACCGCCCCCCATTTTCTTGGCGTAGATGCCGTGCTCGACCGTGGCCAGCATCTCGTCGAGGCTGTGGCTGCCCGGCTCTATGTAGGTGTTGCGCATGCGGGAGGTGGGGGCGAACTTGTAGGACTCGCGCCTTCCTGAGCCGGTGCGGGCATGGCCGGTCTTGATGGCGCCCATTCTGTCCACCAGGAAGCCGGTCAGCACGCCATCCTTGATGAGCTGGGTGTGCTGGGTCGCCATCCCTTCGTCATCGACGTTGATGGAGCCCCAGGCGTTGCTCTGCAAGCCTTCATCCACGGCGCTGACTGCCGGATTGGCGATGAGCTGGCCCATCTTGTCGTGGAACACCGAGGCCTTCTTGGCCACCGAGGTGGTCTCCAGCAGGTGGCCGCAGGCCTCGTGGAAGATGACGCCGCCAAAGCCGCTCTCCATGATGACCGGCAGGGTGCCGCTCGGGCAGGGGGCTGCGCCCAGCTTCACCAGCGCCTGACGGGTGGCGGTGAGGGCCAGCTCCCGCGGGTCTATGCGCTCGGCATGTTCCCAGCCCATCAGGGCGCCGGGCGCCTCGTAGCCCACGCTCTGCTCGCTCCCTTCCACTGCTATGGTCTGGGCCATGATGCGGTTGTAGTGGCGGCGATCGCTCACCTGCAGCCCTTCGCTGTTGAAGATCTCCACCTCCTGCTCCCAGCCCAGCACGTTGCCTGAGAACTGGCTCACCTTGCCGCTCTCGGCGCGGGCCACCGCATCCATGGCATGCAGGTAGGCAATCTTCTGCTCCAGCTGCTTGTCGACCGAGAGCGGCAGGGCCACCGGATTGCGGTCTGTGATGGGGGTGAAATCGAAGGCAGTGGCGGTGACTACGGGGTCACGCCTGTCCTTGGCCGCCAGCAGGCTGACGATGCGCAGCAGCTCGTCGCGGCTGGCCAGGTTGGTGTAGCCGTAGAGCACCTTGTGGCCGTAGCACAGGCGCACGCCTATGCCAAAATCGAGGCCGCCGCTGATGTTCTCTATCTGGCTGGAGAGCAGGCTGAGCTGGCTGCGGCGCTTGCGCTCCACAAACAGCTCGGCGAAGTCGGCACCCAGCCGCAGGGCGTGATCGAGCACGTCGCGGGCGATGGTGGGGGCCAACAGGGAGAATGAGGTCATAGAATTTCCTTTTCTGGTCTGTTTCCTGTTTGCTTCCGACACCCGTTCTGATTGTGTTATGGGGTGTCGGTTGCATTGTTGCAGACCAGCAGCAAAAAGTCGCTATAGCGTCAGGCGATGATACCGAACGAGAAAATCGGTGCGATAACTGCGCCCGGCAGCCAGTGTGGCCGGCTGCCGGCAGGGGAGATCAACGCAGCTTTCGAGGGGCGATGAGGGAGCCGGGCCGACGACAAGATGATGGCCATAGTCGCTCCGCATTCAAGGGGTCATCGAACATGCAAGCTACCTGGATCACAGCAGCTCGTGGATCTCATTCAGGATCTGGTCGACCCACTGCTCGATGCGGGATTCGGTCTGGTCGTACTGGTTGGCGTCATCGAGGGCCAGGCCGACGAAGTGGCGGCCATCGTCGATCAGCGCCTTGGAGGCATCGAACTCGTACCCCTCGTTGGGCCAGTAACCCACCAGCCTGACTCCCTTGGGCACCAGCTGATCGTGCAACAGGCCGAGGGCATCCTGATACCACTCGCCGTACCCCAGCTGATCGCCCATGCCGAACAGGGCGATGATACGTCCTTCCAGAGGCACATCCTTGATGTCTTCCCAGCGGGATTCCCAATCTTCCTGCAGCTCGCCGAAGTCCCAGGTGGAGATGCCGAGGATCAGGATGTCGTACTCCTGCATGCGGGCCAGGGGTACGTCCTTGATGTTGTGGAGATCAACCAGCTCGGGGCCAATGAGGGCGCGGATCTTCTCGGCGGCCATCTCGGTGTAGCAGGTGGTTGAGCCGTAAAACAAACCTATCTTCATCGCTCTTCTCTTGATCGCAGTAGGCAAGGGGGTGTCGGGCAACCATGGGGTCCGGCCGCCCGAGTGAGGGCGCCAGTCTAGCAGATTGCCCCTCGCGCTTCACCGCCTGGTATGCCTGCCGGGGAAGCGCAAGCCCCTGATGTGCGCGCCGACCTGGCAGGCTACAATGGGCCACCGTTTGCCCAAGACCGACACCCCATGACCAAGCCAGCCCCTGCCGTGCACAACCATCCCTTGATCGAGCCCTTCCTCGATGCCCTCTGGCTGGAGCGGGGGCTGTCCGACAATACGGTCAGCTCCTATCGCACGGATCTGGAAAAGTTTGCCCTCTGGCTCGACGGCCAGGGTGGTTCCCTGCTGCTGGCGGGGACGGACGACATCCAGCACTACCTTGCCTGGCGGGTGGACAAGCAGTTTGCGGCGAGCAGCACGGCCCGCTTCCTCTCGGCCCTGCGCCGCTTCTATCAGTATCTCAATCGGGAAAAATTGCGCGGCGATGACCCGACAGTGCTGTTGGAGGGGCCCAAGCTGCCCAAGAAGCTGCCCTCGGATCTCAGCGAGGCCGAGGTGGATGCACTGCTGACGGCGCCCCAGGTGGACGACCCGCTGGAGCTGCGGGACAAGGCGATGCTCGAGCTGCTCTATGCCACCGGGCTGCGGGTCTCCGAGCTGGTGGGGCTCACCGCCGAGCATGTCAGCCTGCGCCAGGGGCTGGTGCGGGTGGTGGGCAAGGGCAACAAGGAGCGGCTGGTGCCCATGGGGGAGGAGGCGGTCCACTGGCTGGAGCGCTACTACCGGGAGGCGCGCACCCTGCTGCTGGGGGGCACCAGCTCGGACGTGGTCTTCCCCTCCAAGCAGGCCAGGATGATGACCCGCCAGACCTTCTGGCATCGCATCAAGCTCTATGCCCAGCGGGCGGGGATCAGGGGGGAGCTATCCCCCCACACCCTGCGCCACGCCTTCGCCACCCATCTGCTCAACCACGGCGCCGATCTGCGGGTGGTGCAGATGCTGCTGGGGCACGCGGATCTCTCCACCACCCAGATCTACACCCACGTGGCCAACGAGCGGCTCAAGGCGTTGCACGGCGAGCACCATCCCCGGGCCTGAGTCCGTGAGGTGGTCTCTTTGACCCCGTATCCCCCGCGCCCGGGCAAAGAAAGGGGGCGATGGTTCAACCGTCGCCCCCTGAATAGCCCAGTTTCCTGGCCTGTTTCACAGCATCATCATTCCAGCGTTTGGATGGTGACCTCCACTTCTGCCTTGACCTCGTTGAGCTCGTCGTCCTTCAGGGTAACCACCAGAGGCTCAGGGTTGATCGCCTGCAGGTCGATGTTGCCGAGCTCGGCGAGGCCGGGTTCGAGCTCCAGCACGAAGGCGCAATCATAGTGGCCGCCTGGCAGTATGGTCCCGCCCGTGGCGCAGAAGGCGAAGGGCCCGAAGCCGCCCTCATGGGTACTCACCCCGGGCTCATCGTAGAGGGTGAAGCTGCCCGGAATCCCGTTCCCATCCGCCACATCGATCCCCTTGAAGGTCAGGGCGGTGACGGTCAGGGTGTCTACTCCGTTGTTGCTGATGCGGACAAAGCCGGCGGCCTTGAGGGCAAAGAGCTTGCTGATGTCGGGTTTTTCATCGGTGAACATCACGGTGGCGTCATCGCTGTCGGTCACGGTCTGATCGTCCTCATCCTTGCCACTGATGGTCGCCGTGTTGGTGTGACTCTCACCAGCATTGCCCTGCAGATCCTTGGAGAGGGTGCAACTGGCCGACTCACCCGGGTTCAGCATGAAGCCGGACAGTGCCACGGCGGGCACGAGTGTGATGCCGTTCTTCTTGCTTACCTGGCACTGGCTGGTCAGATTGCCGAACACGTCATCATCCAGGTCATTGAAGGTGACCTTGTCCACGCCGCCGGCATCGACGGAGAAGGTGAAGGTATAGGCCACCGAGCGTTTCTCGTCGGAGTCACCCGTCTCGAGCACACTGATGGGCACGGCATCCTTTTGCAGCGTGATGGTCGATGCCACGTCATTGATGTTGACGGTGGCACTGTCATCTCCCGTTGCCTCATCCCCCTCGTTGTCCAGGGCCTTGGCGGTCACCTTGTTGGTGTGTACATCGCCAGCGTTGCCACCGACAAACTCGGTGAAGCTGCATTCGAAAGGTGAGCCCTTGAACAGGGCCACGCCGCTGCCCAGATCGCAGGTGCCCTGCCCGTCCAGATCGCCGAACTTGTCGTCCACCAGGCTGGTCAGGGTGAGCGGATCGTCGTGATCGCCCGCGGTATTGGTGACCCTGACGGTGTAGGTCACATTGGCCCCCGGCTCCAGCACCTCGTCAACGGAGGGGGTCTTCTCAACCGCGATGGCCGGCGGGAGATTGGTGATCTCGACCATCTTGGCCGCGCTGCAGTTGTTGCCTGCAGACTGGAAGCCGGTCGGGCAGGTGCTGCCGTCGCCGACCGTGCCGCCGTTCTTGTCCTTGAACAGGGCCACTATGTTGTCGACGTACTTCTCGGGACTCTGATCGTTGGGCAGATCGCGATCCTTGATATGCAAGGTGAATTCGCAGCTGTAGGTGGCGCTGGGCAATACCTCCTTCGTCGTCGAGCCTGCAGCGGGTTTCGCACAGGTGCTGCTGAGCAGATAGATGCCGTCTGCCGTTCCGACGCTTTCGGTGGCGCCCCAAAGGTCCACGCTCTTGTCGTAGGAGCCATCTCCACCCACGTCGATCTCATCCTTCAGGCTGGCGATATACAGAGAGGCGGCACTCGAGTTGGTAAAGCTCAGGTTGTAGGTAAACACGCCACCCGGCTCGGGCAGGCTGGTCGGCTCGACCGTCTTGGTGATGGTGGGTGGCTCAGGCCTGATGAACACGTTGATGGCGAAGCTATCGCAGTTGCACTTGGACTTGGTGGCGGGCACGGCGCCTGGAGGCACTGTGCTCTCGCTGCAACTCAGGCTCTTCTGGATGTCCCAGGCCGCGCAATAGGTGAACAGGGCCTTGTTGGGGTCCGTGGGGCTGGGCTGACAGAGCATGGTGATGGGCTGGTTGAGGAGCGTGTACTGGTCGGTACCGTTGGCCTTGGTGATGTCGCCGCAAGTATCCAGGAAGTCCGTGGCTTTCAGTTTCGGCTCCAGATTCACATAGGCGACCTGGCCATTCTCCCCGGCGTCGCTCGCCTTGGGCAGTACCAGGCTGCAGTTCCTTGCCCCTCCTTGTACCACCTGCGGGCTCTGGGACGTTCTCGGCAGGTAGAAGGTGGTGTCATAACGCTCGCTGGCGTTGGTCTTGATGGTCACGTCTGCATTGAAGGTGAACACCTGGCCGTTGGTGCACTCCTGGTTCGGATTAACCGGCACTACTTTGGAGACCTCGATGTCCTTGGCCGTGCAGTTGAGGCTGCCGCCCGCGAGTGAGCCACCCTTGGCAATATAGGCGTCTGCCATACAGGCCTCTTGTTGCAGGCCCGGAAAGATGCCAGCCCAGGCCGGGGTGAGGCTGAGCCCCCCCAGCATGACGATCCCGAAAGGGACCGTCAGGGATTTGAGCAGGCGATTGCGCTGACTTGGTTTCATAGCATTTCCCTCTTCCTGTCTTGTGGTTCTTGGTTCCATGTCACTCGGCTGCGACTGCCTGAACCGAGTGATGTCCCAGGCCCGGACGTGACCACGCAGAGGGCCGATCTCCTGCAAACGAGACTGGGGATCTGGCACAGCTCTGTGGGGTGGGCATCGATAGACAGCACCCCTGCAGCAAGGAACGCACCAAATACATAAGTGTTTGAATAGAAAGAGATTAATGAGTTTTTTCAGCATCGTTCACGAGCGTATGTCCATCAAGTTGTAACGATGACATGGGGTCGTCAGCGGGGGTGAGATGATAGATGCATGATAAATAAAGATTTTTTAATTATTCCCTCTGTTACAGCGATGGAACAGAGGTGTACCGAATGCGGTTCCGTCAGCCGTTGCGATTGCGGGATGTCATGAGAGGCGTGGGCGAGTCGCCAAGGCGGCTCGGGTGACTGCAAGCAGGATGGCGCCCTTTGGACATGGCAGCCGGGAGCCCGGACGTCGGGTTCCCGGCCTCTGTATCAAGGCTGAGACAACCCCATCCCCTTGACTGCCCTGCATCGGCTCCTGTCGAGGGGCTGGCGTGTTGCATGTGCGGTGCCGAGGTGGGAGGAGAACGGTACAAAGTCAGGATGAATGTGGAGGGGGAGCCAGGGGAGTGCTCTCTGGCTAAAAAGCGAGGGAGGCACAGGCCTCCCTCTTGCTACTGGTTTCTTGCTGGCATGCGCGCTGGCGACGTCCAGGGGACCCGTGCGCTTATTTGCCCTGCTGGGACTTGAGCAGGTCGCGGATCTCGGTCAACAGCTCCTGATCCTTGGTGGGGCCGGCCGGGGTGGCGGCCTCTTCCTGCTTCTTCTTGAGGGTGTTGATGGCTTTGAGCCCCATGAAGATGGCGAAGGAGATGATCAGGAAGTCGATGATGGTCTGGATGAACTTGCCGTAGGCGATGACCACGGCAGGGATGTCACCTTCGGCGGCCTTCAGGGTGACGGCCAGATCGCTGAAGTCCACCCCCCCCAGGATGAGGCCGATGGGCGGCATGATGACGTCGCCCACGAAGGAGGAGACTATCTTGCCGAAGGCGGCACCTATGATGATACCGACCGCCATGTCGATGACATTGCCGCGGGCGGCAAAGGCCTTGAACTCTTGAATCAGACTCATTTTTCCCCCTAAAAATGGACGGCGTGAGGTCGGGCCCCACGTCGAATCTGGATAATAAAACATCAGTAAAACAGAGGGATGACCATGATCTATCCCGTCGTCCTGATTAGCTTGCGGGGCTCAAGCCCGATTGGCAACCTGTATGAATGAGAAATTTTTACATTCGGTGTTATTAACTCATCGATAACTAAGCAGGGCAATGCGATCGGAGAGCAGCTGTGCATGCTGTGGAGAGATGGTGGGGTCATTCTGGGCTCAGGAAGATTGCGATGCCTTGTCGGCGTCATGAAAGTCGGCGCCATGAAAAGGGCCATGGTCTGCACCATGGCCCTTGTGGTTTAACCCTGATCAAACCCTGTTACTGCCCTGGAGTGGGGCAATCTGGGCAAGTCGGACAGAGCGGGCAGGTAGCCGTTGCCATGTCGGTCGCGGTGCCAAAGCCCAGGGGTGCAGTCCCTGTGGCCGTGACCGTGTCGCTGAAGGAGATGGAGCCCGGGTTTTCCGACCCTGCACTACTCGGCGTGTAGGAGCCAGAATAGTCCTTGCAGTCCGCCGCGTTAAGCGTGCCGATGTTGTGCACATTGCCGCTGGGGTCGTCGGTGACGGTCACGCCACTCAGGTTCAGCGGCGGTATGAGGCCCACCCCTGTGGTGTTGCAGACCTGGCCGCTGTAGTCGACCCTGATCACAAGCTGGCTACCCTCATCGATGACCTTGGTGCTGCAAGCCTTGGTGACGCTGATCCCGGGTTCTCGTTGGACCGTGGGGCAGGCTGCCGTGGCGGATGCGGTGATCGTCTGCAGCCCGCCATCGCTGGAGGCGGCCTTGACACTGACACCGTTGGTCGGCCCGTTACCGGCGGCGCCAAAGCTGCCGCTGTAATCTTCCATTCCCCCTTTGGGTATGGAATCGAAGCTCGCGACGATGAAGTCATCGCTGGTGTCTGCCGGGGTGCCGTTATCGTCGGTGACGACGACGTCATAGATGGTGCCAAAGCCTCCGTTGGTGACGACGCCTTCGAAGCTGAAGGTGAAGCCGGTCTCGGTCTCGTTGAGGTCACCGCCGGTACAGACCTTGGTGATCTCGACCTTGCACAGTTCGAAGTTGTCCAGCACGAAGTCCTTCAATGCGGCCGTGAAGGAGCTGGAGGAGCGGGTCTCGGCCATGAAGCTGCTGAAGCAGCCGTCACTGCCGCCGACGATCTGGCTAAGGTTGATCCCACCCTCGAAGAAGCTCTCGAAGGGGAAGGTACCCTGAGTACCGCTCTTGGGGGTGTAATCGCTCCACAGGCCGCCGACACCGTTCGCCAGGGTGCTGGCGGGCACGGGGACGTTACCCGTGTTGGTCAGGGCACAGGCGAGGTTGGCACCGCCCTGGCTGGCACAGACGACGTCGTTGGCACCCGAACCTTGCAGCTTGAGTCGCAGATTGGAGGCGGCACATTGTCCCGGCTGCGGGTTGTTGTTGGCCGCCTTGCTGCAGGTCGGATCCCAGGTCACCACGGCCAGGTAGGGAACCGCGTTGTTTGCCTGCGGGAAGTTCATGAGCACCAGGGTATCCCCCGCGGTGTGCTTGCCGCTGAACTTGCCGTTGGGCAGGGCGGTGACCTTCTGTTTGAAGAACCAGAACCCCATGAAGGCGTCGCCTACATTGGAGATCCTGTCGGCGCCGAAGTAGAGCAACAGGTCGTTATTTTCGTTGTATGCGGCGGCATAGGCGTGGGTCAGGTCATCCTTGTCAGGCACCGAACCATCGCTCCAGCTCCATTTATCGATATCCAGTATGTCTTTATCCCCCCCGCCAAAGATGCTCCTTGGGGCGGTGTCCTGGATGATGCCGGTGAACTTGGTGGCCCCTCCGGTGTCGGGTGGGGTATCCCAGTCATCACTCATGACTGCACCTGTGTCGATGTTGTCCTGCGGGTTGGCATCCAGCTCGAACGGTGACTCCGCCGTGGCGGCCAGTACCGGCGCACAGAGCGCCAGCAGCAAGGTCAGGGCCGTGAGACCGTGCTGCCAACAGCGTGGCCAGAGAGGTATTGCTCGGGTATCCATGTTGCATTCCTTCTGCTTGTTGTTGTCCATGTCGTCCGGTTCTACTTGCACAGCCGGAGGCGCTGCATGAATGCAGACTTCGTTCCATATGGGTAAAGCATTGAAAATGAATGAAAAAATATTTATTTCGATGAGATGGTATGACGGCGTTGTTAACCGAAGGAGACAGAGATTGATGAATTATCGGTGTCTGAGCAGGCTTCCCATTGAAGGGGGGCTTTTTGGCACTGTTCCCGAGGCGAAACAAAGGGGGTATACCAGTTGCCTTGCTGGACTGGCAAAGCAACGCCATTATCTTGTTAAGATATTGTTTTAATTTGTTTTGTTGTCTTTTTGGGGCCTGTTCGAGTTCGTTTTTATCCTTGTTTCAGAAGTGGCACATGTAGGCCATCTATCCAATACTTTGCACATTGTTTGGCCGCAGAGCTGTGGAGTGTTGTTGATGGAGATTCGTACACTACTGTGTGTCAACACGAGCGAGGTGTGGCGCCCTCCGTCACATGCATCTTCACTGGGGTGGCGTTTTTGTTCGGCCTCATCGCCTCAGGAAGCTTTCAGCTACTACGCACAACAGGCGCCCAGAGTCGGTCTGGTGCTGTTGAGCGAAGATGCCGCCGAGGCGGTGGAGATCCTGTTTCGTCAGACATGCAGCACCATGATCTGGGTCGCACTCGCTCCCCCTCATCTGCTGGCCCTGCCCAGGGTGCAAGAGCTGCTCCTGAACTACTGTTTCGACTATCACAGCCTGCCGGTAGAGGATGATCGTCTGCTCGCCGTGCTGGGGCATGCGTTTGGCATCGCCTGCTTGAGGAGGGGGGCTCATCGCCCCTGCGATCGTGGCAAGGAGGAGGGGGGAATTATCGGTACCAGCCCCGTCATGCGGCAGATGATGAATCGGGTCGAGCGACTGGCGAAGGCTGATTCGTCGGTGATATTGCAAGGGGAGAGCGGCACGGGCAAAGAGCTGGTTGCCCGGCTGATCCATCGGCACTCCCAGCGGGCGGATGGCCCCTTCGTTGCCGTCAACTGCGGCGCCATTCCACCCACCCTGATCCAGTCAGAACTGTTTGGCCATGAAAAGGGCGCTTTCACCGATGCCTGGCGCCGTCACATTGGCTGTGTGGAGCGGGCCCATCACGGTGTCCTGTTTCTCGATGAGATAGGGGATCTCCCGTTGCCGATGCAGGTCAATCTGCTGAGATTCTTGCAGGAACGCACCATAGTGAGAGTCGGTGGCGTTGAGCCTATCGAGGTGGATATCCGGGTGATAGCCGCGACAAACAGGGTGCTGGATCAGGAGATGGCGCAGGGCAATTTTCGTTCCGATCTCTTCTACCGTCTCTGTGTGCTGGACTTGGCACTACCTCCCCTGCGTGAACGGGGGGAGGATATCATCTTGCTTGCCCAGTATTTCCTGAACAAGCTGGGTAATACCTTGAATCCCAAGGTGAATGGTTTCACTGCCAGCGCCATGCACCAGATGATGAAGTATCACTGGCCTGGCAATGTGCGGGAGCTCAAGAACCGGTTGGAGCGAGCGCTGGTCCTGTGTGAAGGGTGCCGCATCGATCACCAGGATCTGGGGCTGGCGTTGCCGCTGGTAGAGGGTGCCATTCGACCTCTAAATCTGGTCAGGGCCGAGGCGGAATGCGAGGCCGTGCGCCGGGCTTTGGTGCTCTGTGGCAACAATGTGACCGAGGCCGCCCGGCATCTCGGGATCTCCAGGCTCACCCTCTACCGGGTGCTGGAGCGTTCTGCACCTCCTCCTCCTCCCGAGGCCCTGATTTCCTAGCGTCTCCCCCGAGCTGACCTGCCGCTGTTCCCTGTTCGCCTGAGGCGTGTATCATACCGCCTTGCCATCGGCTCACCGTATTAGAAGACAGGATTGACACCATGCCCCTGCAAATCCGTCGTCGTCCCCGAGTGGATGACGCTTACCTGCCAGATACCCTGCACCCCCTGCTTCGCCAAATCTTCGCCAGCCGTGGGGTGGAGGATCCCGCCCTGCTTGAGCGCAGCGCCAGTCAGCTGCTGCCGCCCCAGCGCCTGTTCGGCATGGAGCAGGCGGTGCCCCTGCTGGCGGATGCCCTGACGGCGCAGCAGCGCATCCTCATCGTCGGTGACTTCGACTGCGACGGCGCCACCAGCTCGGCCCTGTGCGTGTTGGCCCTGCGGGCCATGGGGGGTCATCACATCGATTTTCTGGTGCCCAACCGTTTCGAGTTCGGCTATGGCCTCACCCCCGAGATCGTCGAGTTGGCGGTGGCCCGCGGCGCCGAGTTCCTCATCACGGTGGACAACGGCATCTCCAGCATTGCCGGGGTGGCGGCGGCCAAGGCGGCCGGGATGCGGGTACTGGTTACCGATCACCACTTGCCAGGCCAGGAGCTGCCTGATGCCGATGCGATAGTGAACCCCAACCAGCATGGTTGCGACTTCCCCTCCAAGTCCCTGGCCGGGGTGGGGGTGGCCTTCTATCTGATGGCGGCCCTCAACACTCACCTGCGCCAATTGGGCTGGTACGAGCGCCAGGGCATTCGCGCCCCCAATGTGGCGGATTATCTGGATCTGGTGGCCCTCGGCACCGTGGCCGACGTGGTGGCGCTGGATGGCAACAACCGCATCCTGGTGCATCAGGGGCTGCAGCGGATCCGGGCCGGTCGCTGCCGTCCCGGCATCCAGGCGCTGGTGGACGTATCGGGCCGCGACGGTCGCCGGCTGTGTGCCGCCGATCTCGGCTTTACACTGGGGCCTCGCCTCAACGCGGTGGGCCGGCTCGATGACATGTCCCTCGGGGTCGCCTGTCTGCTGAGCGATGACCTCAATCTGGCGCGCCAGCTCGCTTCCGAAATGGACAGCCTCAACCAGGAGCGCAAGGAGATCGAGCAGGGGATGCAGCAGGAGGCCCTCGCCACCCTGGAACAGATCCGTTTTCGCGATGGTGAAGTCCCCTCCGGCATCGTGCTGCACAGAGACGAGTGGCATCAGGGGGTAGTGGGGCTGGTGGCCTCCAAGGTGAAGGAGAAGTACTACAGACCCGTGATTGCCTTTGCCGAGAGCAGCGACACCGAGCTCAAGGGCTCGGGTCGCTCCATTCCCGGGGTACACCTGCGCGATGCCCTCGAGTTGCTCGACACCCGCCATCCAGGTCTGATGGGCAAGTTTGGCGGCCACGCCATGGCGGCGGGGCTGACCCTGCCCAAGGCCAATATCGAGGCCTTCGGTCGGGCCTTCGAGACGGTCATCAGCGAGCTGGTGACGCCTGAGCTGCTTACCGGGGTGCTGCTCACCGATGGCGAGCTGCTGCCCGATGAACTGACTCTGGAGTTGGCGGAGCTTATTCGCGCCTCCGGCCCCTGGGGTCAGGCCTTCCCCGAGCCGCTGTTCGACGGCGAGTTCGTGCTGGTGCAGCAGCGGCTGGTGGGGGAGAAACACCTCAAGATGATGCTGACCACGGATTCGGGCCATGCGGTGGATGCCATCGCCTTCGGGGTGGATCTCAAGCGCTGGCCGGACGCCTCGGTGAAGCGGGTGCGGCTGGTCTACCGGCTCGACGTCAACGAGTGGCGCGGCAACCGCAGCGTCCAGCTGCTGGTGGAGCATCTGGAGGCCGCCGGTCTCTGAGCCGGCGGCGACTCCGCCCTGTCGATGACAACGGCCACCCTGGGGTGGCCGTTTTTGTTGCAAGAGCGGCTATGCCCTCACTGAATGGGGCTCAGGGGGCGAGGAAGGGAGTCCGTTCCTAGCTGTTTTCATTGAGGTGTAAAATGCTCATTTTGTGGATAAAACAGGTCTATTTGTATTGAATTTAGCTAGCTAATGGATGCCAAAATTCAATAAAAAGAGCAATTGTGATATATTAACCCTCGCCTAACCCCTGGCTTTTTCAAGGAGTCTGTGCCCTTGCCACCCCCTGGCCGACAATTGCGCTGGCCGATGGCGTTCGCCGTCGCCTGCCTGCTGTGGCTTGCTGCTCCTGCCGCGGCAGGGCTAGGTGCGCCCGCGCTGTCGCCCCAGGGGACATCGACATCCTCGATGCAACTGCACGAGCCCCCTGCGCCGGGGTTGGCCGACAGCGTCAGCCTGCCTCCCGTCTCCCAGTGGCGGCTCAGCTTCGAGCAGGGGCGGCGGCTGGAAGGGACCAGGGGCCCGGATCTCTACCAGATGCTGCTGGCCTGGTTCCAGCACGAGATCCTCGGCCTGCTCTGCGGCCTGCTGTTCTTCCTGCCCCTCATCTATCTCAGACAGTGGCCGGGTTGCTTAGGTCATCTGCACCAGCGGCAACTGCTCTGCCATCACCTGCAATTTCGCTTCTGCCACGGCGACTAGTGTCCTTCCCCTCGCCGGGCGCACGCCTTCTCTGTCACTGATCCCTTTTTGTTGATCCATCGATCCCTGTCGTCTGCGATCGCGCCCGTGCTGACTGTCATCCCGTTCCTGCCGCTGGCCCCTGGTCAGGGGCGGACCCTCTCTTTGCACAATCAAGTGGTGAGCAGCCTTCATGGACTATTACGTCAATTTGTTTATTCAGTCGATCTTTGTGGAAAACCTGGCCCTGGCCTTCTTTCTCGGCATGTGTACCTTCCTCGCGGTGTCGAAGAACATCAACACCGCCTTTGGTCTTGGCATGACGGTGCTGGTGGTCATGGTGATCGCCATTCCCCTCAACAACCTGATCTACCGCCATATCCTGCGCCCTGACAGCACCTTCCTCGGGGAGTTTGACCTGAGCTTTCTCGATTTCATCATCTACATAGGCGTACTGGCGGCTCTGGTGCAGGTGATGGAGATGGTGCTGGACAAGCATTTCCCGGCGCTCCATCAGGCCCTGGGGATCTACCTGCCGCTGCTGACGGTGCACTGCGCCATCTTCGGCGGCGTCATCTTCATGGCCCAGCGGGATTACGACTTCATCGAATCCCTGGTCTATGGGGCTGGCTCCGGGCTCGGCTGGCTGCTGGCCATCGTCGCCATCGCCGGCCTGCGCCAGAAGATGAAGTACTCGGACGTGCCAGAGGGATTGAGGGGCATCGGCATCACCTTCATAGTGGCTGGGCTGATGTCGCTGGGCTTCATGTCGTTTTCCGGGATCTCGCTGTGAGCGTCGGCTCGCCATGGCATGAGGAAAGAGGGTCGATGACGAGAGCCATCAACCCAGCGTCTTGGCCATGTTGTAGCCCGTGATGTGAAAACCGATCTCTTCGTAGAGTGCCCTGGCTCTGGGGTTGTCATGGGCGACCCTCAGCTTGATCTGACTGACGCCAAGGCACTTCAACTCGGCCTCCAGCACCGCCATGGCGGCCTTGCCATATCCCAGGCCACGATGGGCCGGGAGTGTGTAGAAGTCATAGATAAAGGTGGTGTGGGCGGCGCTGTCGACACAGTGCCAGAGATAGCCGGCGATGGCCGCCGTCGGCGCGACTTCATTCCCCGTATTGCCACTCACAGTGTCACTCACAGGGAGGATGCAGAGCAGGCTCTGGCCCGGTGTGGCGGCCCCTTGGGGCAGGTGTTGCAGCAAGGAAGCCTCGGCTTGATGGCGGGCATCGGCCAGGGTCAGCCCGTGATTGCTGGCGAGATCCTGGGCGTAGTCGTCGATGAAGTAGTCGCGATAGGCGGGGAAAGCCGCCTCATCCATGGGGATCAGACGAACGATAGGGGTTGGCATCTGAGTGTCACTCAAGGAAAGGGAGTCGCCACCTTAACCCCGGCGCCGGGAATTAGCCATGGGGTTGGCCGGGCGTGTCGAGTCCGACATGTTCAACAAGAAGAGCGCCCTTGGGCGCTCTTCTTTTAGCAGGAGAGGTTATTTGACCCCTCTTTCGGGCGAGATCATTTGACCTCTTCGCCCTTGGCTTGCAGATCCGCATGGTAGGAGGAGCGCACGAAGGGGCCGCAGGCGGCGTGGCTGAAGCCGAGATCCATGGCGACGTCCTTCAGCTCGTCGAACTCTGCGGGCGGCACGTAGCGCTTCACCGGCAGGTGGTGACGGCTCGGCTGCAGATACTGGCCCAGGGTCAGCATGTTGACGCCGTGCTCGCGCAGGTCCTTGAGCACCTGGACGATCTCCTCGTTGGTCTCGCCAAGGCCCATCATGACACCGGACTTGGTCGGCACATGGGGGTGCATCTCCTTGATGCGGCGCAGCAGCTCCAAAGACCACTTGTAGTCGGCACCCGGGCGGGCAACCCGGTACATGCGCGGGGCGGTTTCCAGGTTGTGGTTGAACACATCCGGCGGCGTCTCGCGGAACACCTCCAGCGCCTGCTCCATGCGGCCGCGGAAGTCCGGGGTCAGGATCTCGATGCGGGTCTGGGGGCTGTGCTCGCGGATCTGCTTGATGCAGTCGGCGAAGTGCTGGGCACCGCCGTCACGCAGATCGTCGCGGTCCACCGAGGTGATGACCACGTATTTCAGCCCCATCTCCTTGATGGTGAGTGCCAGCTTCTTCGGCTCCTCGGGATCCAGCGCCAGCGGGCGGCCGTGAGCCACGTCGCAGAAGGGGCAGCGGCGGGTGCAGATGGCGCCCATGATCATGAAGGTGGCGGTGCCGTGGTTGAAGCACTCCGCCAGGTTGGGGCAGGAGGCCTCTTCACACACCGAGTGCAGCTTGTTCTTGCGCAGGGTGCTCTTGATGTGCTCGATCTTCTGGCTCGACGGTGGCAGCTTGATCCGCATCCAGTCAGGCTTGCGCAGCACTTCCTCGTTGGGATCCGGCATAAATTTCACCGGGATCAGGGCCATCTTGTCGCCATCGCGCAGCTTGACGCCCGGCTCCATACGAACGGGTTTGCTCATGATTCACTCTCGGTGTTTGTTATTGTCTGATTGATAGCCACCAGGGTCCTGTCGGGGCCCTCATGACCACGCAGCATGGGCTTGTTCATGCTGCCTCTTCGGTATTCGTGATCGTCTCATAGCCAATCAGGCTGGCCAGCTCCATCACCAGGATGGATTGCGCCTCGGCCACGCTCTGTGGGCCGCCCAGGGCGCTGGTCTGGGTCATGGCCATGCCCGCATAGCCACACGGATTGATGCGCAGGAAGGGGGTCATGTCCATGTTGACGTTCAGCGCCAGCCCGTGGAAGGAGCAGCCCTTGCGGATTCGCAGGCCCAGGGAGGCGAGTTTGGCCTCCATGCCCAGATCGTTCTTCACGTAGACGCCGGGGGCATCGGCCTTGGCATAGGCCTCAATACCGCTCTTCGCCAGGGTATTGATGATGGCGGTTTCCAGGCAGGTCACCAGTTCGCGCACAGAGAGCTTGCTGCGGCGCACGTCCACCAGCACGTAGAGCACCAGCTGGCCGGGACCGTGATAGGTCACCTGGCCGCCGCGATCGCTCTGCACCACCGGAATGTCACCGGGGGCGAGCAGATGCTCGGCCTTGCCAGCCTGGCCCTGGGTGTAGACGGGGTCGTGCTCCACCACCCAGAACTCGTCCGGGGTATCGCTGGTGCGGTTGTCGGTGAAGGCCTTCATGGCGTCCCACACCGGCTGGTAGGGGCGACGGCCCAACTGTCTGACTAACAGCCGTGGCTGGGCGGGGATCTGTGATGACATCTTTCCTCACTGACGGCGCTTGCGTCGGCAAAACAGAATGGCAAATAATCGCTCGCCCCGATGGCGGGGCGAGAGAGGCGACTCACAGGACGTAGCGAACCAGCTCGATCTTGCCGAGTGCGGTGTACATGGCTTCGATGTGCTCCTTGCTCTGGGCGGTGACCGTCACTCGTACCGAGTGATAGTTGCCCTTGGTGCTGGGCTGAACGGTCGGGCTGTAAGTGCCCGGGGCATGTTGCTGCAGCACTTCAACCACTTGATCCGGCAGGGCGGGATCGGCCACGCCAAGCACCTTGAACGGGAACTTGCAGGGGAACTCCAGCAGCTCATCAAACTTGGTATTCATCTCACTCACCTTTAGTGTCGTCATCAAACGACGTCATCTTGCATCTTGTTTGGCCGAGGGGCTCGGGCCGCCAGTCGCGTCAACCATGGGCACGGTTCCACGTTATATGGGCATTGCCCGGCACGGGATCAAGGCCCGCCAGGTCGACAAGACGTGGGAATGCTGCTTTTTACCACAAATGGAGCGTCGGCGGAACCTGCAGATTGCAGGGTTATTCACTGCAATTGTATGGTAAAGACAGCAGCGGCGCCTGTTGGCGCCGCTGTTTGGTGATGATAATAGGCCTTGCTTATTTGAACCAGCTGGAAACCAGCATCACCAGGTAATCCCACAGACGGCTCATCAGGCCACCTTCCTGCACCTCTTCCAGGGCGACCAGCGGAACCTGCTTGATCTCCTTGTCACCCTGCTTGAGGAACACGGTACCGACACGTTGACCCTTGGCCAGCGGTGCCTTCAGTTCGCTCTCGAGCTGGAAGTCCGCCTTCAGGTTGTTGCCCTGACCACGGGTGACCAGCACGGAGACATCCTGATCGACGCCCAGCTTCACCTCGGACTTGTCGCCCATCCAGATCTTCTGGGTGACCAGCTCGGTACCCGCCTTGTAGGGGGTCAGGCTCTGGAAGAAGCGGAAACCATAGGTGAGCAGCTTCTTGCTCTCGGCGGCGCGGGAACCTTCGCTGCTGGCGCCCAGCACCACGGCGATCAGGCGCATGCCTTCGTTGTTGGTGGCGGAGGAGACCAGGTTGTAGCCGACCTGGCTGACGTGGCCGGTCTTGATGCCATCCACTTGCAGGGACTGATCCCACAGCAGGCGGTTGCGGTTGTGCTGGGTGATGCCGTTGAACACGAACGACTTCTGGGAGTAGATCTTGTACTCCTCCGGCAGGTCGCGGATCAGCGCCTGACCCAAACGGGCCATGTCATGGGCGGTACTGTAGTGACCCTCCGCATCCAGACCGTGGGGGTTCATGAAGTGACTGTCGTTCATGCCGAGCTTGGCGGCCCAGGAGTTCATCAGGCTGGCGAAGGAGTCGGTGCTGCCCGCCAGGTGTTCGGCCATGGCGACGCAGGCGTCGTTGCCGGACTGGATGATGATGCCCTTGTTGAGATCATCGACCGAGACCTGCTTGCCCACCTCGATGAACATCTTGGAGGAGTCGGAGTAGTTCTTGGACCAGGCGTTCTGGCTGATGGTCACCATGTCGGTGCGCTTGATGTTCCCCTTCAGCAGCTCCTGGCCGATGATGTAGGAGGTCATCATCTTGGTCAGGCTGGCGGGGGGCAGACGCTCTTCGGCGTTCTGCTCGGCCAGCACCTGACCGGAGTAGTAGTCGATCAGAATATGGGCCTTGGCGGAGATCTCCGGCGCGGCAGGCACCACCATGGGGGCGCTGTTCAGGGTGGGGACCGGCTGGGCAGTCGGCAGAGCCGAATCCGGCGTCGGTACCGGCTGGTTGGCCTGGGCGGTCGCGCTTAGCAGGGAGGCCAGAATAACGGAACGGGCAAATTTGGACATCTTGAAATTCCTGGTGCCTGGATGGGGAGTACCCAAGTTGAAAAAAAGCGGGCTCCACTATACCAGATGTGCCGGTCGGTCATAGTCCGGCGTGCCATCTGGTCTGGTTTTTTATCCATCGATTGTCGACGTCACGCCGGGAAACGACGTGACGCCGAGGGAAAGTGACGGTTCACTCTGTCGACCCTGTCATCAGGGAACGATGAAAGCCTGTTCCAGCCCCCCCTGCCGGATCTGCTCCAGCAGACTGGCCTGTTGATCGGCGGCGACCGGTCCCAGCAAGACCCGGAAAATGGCGTCGTGGGCCACCACCTGGTAGGGCACGCCATAGCGCTGGGTCATCACCTTGCCCATGGCCTCGGCTCTGGGCTGGGAGCCGCTGGCCAGCACCTGGATCATCTTGCCCTGGCCGGTTGCGGCCTTGGGTGTGGAGAGGGTGGTGGTCGCCGTGGCGGCCGCAGCGGGAGCAGCCTTGGCCGGGGCGACTGTGGTCGCAGCCGCTGGCTGGACTTCACCCAGGAAGGCGGCCTCCTGGGCTGCCGGTTGCATGGGTTGCATCGGCGTCATGGGCACCATCTCGACCATCTGATCCGGCTGATCGGTAATGAGTTCCAGCCGCACCCGGGCCTCGCCGCCATCGACCATCTCCAGCTGTGTGGCTGCAGCCTGAGAGAGATCGATCAGGCGTTCGCTGCCGAAGGGACCGCGATCGTTGACTCGTACTATGGTCTCCAACCCGTTGTCCAGGTTGGTGACCCGCACATAGCTCGGCAGTGGCAGGTTGCGGTGGGCGGCGCTGAACAGGGTGCTGTCCTGCACGTCGCCGTTGGCGGTCTTGTTGCCATCGAGATCCTGGGACAGCCAGCTGGCGGTGCCCTCCTCGCTGTAGTGCTTGATGTCGCGCCACACCTCGAATTTCTGCTTGCCGATCCAGTAGTCACGGTTGCCGCTCTCGCTCAGGGGCTCTGGGCGCGGGATGGCGCCGGTCGCCTGCGGGATCTCGATCACCTGGGGCTTTTCCTGCGGGACGGGTTCGGGCGGCAGCGGCTGTGGCTCCGGCTGGCTGCTACAGGCGGCCAGCAACAAGGTCAGGCTGAGGGGGAGAAGTCTGTGGCTGTAATGCATAAGCGTCCTGGATGGCTTGACTGAGTTGATGCACCGCCATCGCATAGAGGGGGCTGCGGTTATAGCGGGTGATCACATAAAAATTGTGGCGCGCGACCCAGTATTCGGGCCCGTCTGCCTGTTCCAATGCCAGCAGTTTGACCGGCGTGTCCGGTGCCAGCGGGGTGGCGAGCTCGATCCCGGCGGCGGCCAGCTCGGCCCACTGCTGCTTGAGCTCGGGCTCTGGCCTCAGCAGGGTACCCACAGGCGCCAATCCAATCAAGGCGGGCTCCACGACGGATTCCCCCCAGCGCCAGCGGTGCTCGGCGAAGTAGTTGGCCACGCTGCCGATGGCATCTGCCGGGTTGGCAAACAGATCCCGTTTGCCATCCCCGTCAAAATCGACGGCGTAGTGACGGTAACTGGAGGGCATGAACTGCCCCATGCCCATGGCGCCCGCGTAGGAGCCCTTCAGGCGGGTGAGTGGCCACTTCTCCTCCCGGGCAAGCAGCACCAGCTGGGCGAACTCCTTGGCGAAGAACTCCTCGCGCGCGGGGTAGTGGAACCCCAGGGTGTAGAGGCTGTCGAGCACGGAATGGCGACCCATCTGGCGACCGTAGAAGGTCTCTATGCCGATGATGGCGACGATGAGGGAAGCGGGCACCCGGTAGTGCTGCTCGGCCCTGGTCAGGGTGGCGGCGTGGCGTTGCCAGAAGCCGACCCCGTTCCTGATCCGCTCCGGGGTGACGAATAGCGGCCGGTAGCGATGCCAGGGCTTGGCCTCCCAGGGGCGGGTTATGGTGTCGAGCACTTCCTGGCGCAGTTGGGCCTTTGCGGTGGCTGCCTGCAACTCGGCAAGCGGCACCGAGTGCTGCAGGGCGAGCCGCTCCAGCTGCGGTGGCTCGGGGGCCGCACCGGCCGTCAGTGACGCGGCCGTCAGCAACCAGCAGGTCAGCCCCCGCCACCCCAGACTCATCAGGCCAGCAGCCTTCTGTGGGTCTGGATGGACATCAGGATGCCGAAACCCGCCATCAGGGTCACCATGGAGGTGCCGCCATAGCTCACCAGCGGCAGGGGGACCCCCACCACAGGAAGGATGCCGCTCACCATGCCCATGTTGACGAACACATAGACGAAGAAGGTGAGGGTCAGGGCGCCGCCGAGCAGGCGCTCGAAGCTGTTCTGGGCCTGCATGGAGATGAAGAGGCAGCGGCTGATGATATAGAGGTAGATCACCAGCAAGAGGGCCACCCCCACCAGGCCGAACTCCTCGCTGAACACCGCGAAGATGAAGTCGGTGTGGCGCTCCGGCAAAAATTCCAGCTGGGACTGGGTGCCCTGCAGCCACCCCTTGCCGAACACGCCGCCTGAGCCGATGGCTATCTTGGACTGGATGATGTGGTAGCCGCGCCCGAGGGGATCTTTCTCCGGGTCCAGCAGCATCAGTACCCGCTGGCGCTGGTAGTCGTGCATCAGGAAGAACCAGAGCACCGGCATAAAGGCGGCGATGAGCAGCACAGCCAGACCAATGAGCCACCAGCTGATCCCCGCCAGGAAGATCACGAAGAAACCGGAGGCCGCCACCAGGATGGAGGTGCCGAGATCGGGCTGGGCCGCGATCAGCAGGGTAGGCAGCAGCACCATCACCAGCGCGATCAGCACATGGCTGAACTTGGGGGGCAGGGAGTGCCGGCTGAGCCAGGCGGCCACCATGATGGGCATGGAGAGCTTCATCACCTCGGAGGGTTGGAACTTCATGAAGCCGAGGTCCAGCCAGCGTTGTGCCCCCTTGCCGATGTGACCGAACACGTCCACCGCGATGAGCAGCAGCACCACCAGGGTGAACAGGGGCACGGACCAGCGCGCATAGAGGGAGGGGGGCAGCTGGGCCAGGCCGATCATCAGGCCGAAGGCGAGGCCGCCGCGCACCAGTTGGCGCACGATGGAGTCCATATCCTGACCGGAGGCGGAGTAGAGCACCACCATGGAGAGGGTCATCAGCGCCAGCAGGCCGAGCAGCAACGGCAGGTCGATGTGCAGTCGGTACCAGAGGCTCTGTTGGCGTGCGGAGTTACTCATGATGGGAGAAGCCCTCGTGCTGCATGGATGGCCTGGGGAGGCAAGATGCCTTGCAGGCGTGCGGAGTTACTCATTGGGAACGGCCTCGCTCTGATCCGGGCTGGGGGTGGACGGCTTGCTGGGCGCCGGCGGCAGCTGGGGCTCCGGCGGCAGCAGGTAGGCGTCCAGCATGTGGCGGGCGACCGGCGCCCCCATGGCACTGCCGCCACCGGCGTTTTCCAGCACTAGGGCGACCACGGCCTTGGGGGCCTCGAACGGCGCGAAGGCGACGAACAGGGCGTTGTCGCGGTGCTCCACCTTGGTGGTGGCCGCGTTGTAGACCTGGTTCTCTTTCAGGCCCACCACCTGTGCGGTACCGGATTTGCCCGCCGCCTTGTAGGGGGTATTGGCAAAGGCGCGGCGGCCGGTGCCCTCGTGACCGTTGATGACGCGCCACATGCCGTCCTTGGCCACCTGCCAGTAGGTGTCGCTCTTGGCGGCGATGGCCACGTTCGGGTTGATGGGGGCATTGACCACGCCATCCGCCGAGGCAGTGCTCTTGAGCAGGTGCGGCGTCACGTCGTGACCGTTCTGGGTCAGGATGCTGATCGCCTTGGCGAGCTGGATGGGGGTGGAGCTCCAGTAGCCCTGGCCGATACCGATGGAGATGGTGTCCCCCTGATACCAGGGCTGACGCCAGCGCGCCATCTTCCAGTCGCGGGACGGCATGACCCCCTTGGTCTCTTCATAGAGGTCGACGCCACTGTACTGACCGAAGCCGAACTTGGTCATGTAGCTGTGGATCTTGTCGATGCCGACCCGGTAGGCGAGATCGTAGAAGTAGGTGTCCGCCGATACCTCGATGGCGCGATAAACGTCGAGCCAGCCATGACCCCAGCGGCGCCAGTCACGAAACTTCTTGGTGGTGCCCGGGATGGAGAAGCTGGGGCCACCGAAGTAGCGATAGTTGGGGGTGATGGCCCCCTCGTTCAGCCCCATCACTGCCATCATGGGCTTGACGGTGGAGGCGGGGGCATAGATGCCCTGGGTGGTGCGGTTCACCAGCGGGCGCGCCGGATCGTTGAGCAGCGCCGAGTAGTTGGTGTTGGAGATGCCGGTCACGAACAGGTTGGGGTCGTAGCTCGGGCTAGACTCCATGGCCAGGATGGCGCCGGTATTGGGATCCATCATGACGATGGCGCCCCGACGACCGGCCAGCAGCTCCTGTGCTTTAAGCTGCAGGCGGATGTCGATGTTGAGGTAGATGTCCTTGCCGGGCTCCGGCGGCTGGAACTTGAGGGTGCGCACCACCCGGCCGCGGTTGTTGACCTCGACCTCCTGGTAGCCCGCCACGCCGTGCAACTGATCCTCGTAGAACTTCTCCACCCCCTGCTTGCCGATGTCCTTGGTGGCGGCATAGTTGGCGAGCTTGTCCTCCTTGTCGAGGCGCTCCACGTCACGGGTGTTGATCTTGGCCACATAGCCCAGCGCATGGGTCAGGGTATCGCCAAACGGATAGTAGCGCTTGAGATAGGCCTCTATGCTGGCGCCCGGATAGTTGTGCTGGTTGACCGAGAAGAGGGCGACCTGATACTCGGTCAGCTTCTCGAACAGGGGCACCGGTTTGAAGCGGCGCTGGCGCTTCACCTCGGCCAGGAACCGCTCCTTGGTCCCCTCCGGCAGGGCCAGCAGGGTGATCAGCTCGTCGGCTGTCTTCTCCAGATCCTCGGTCTCTTCCGGCACTATCTCCAGGCTGTAGACCGGGCGGTTTTCCGCCAGCAGTACGCCGTTCGCGTCATAGATGAGGCCCCGTGGCGGTGCCACCGGCACGACCCGGATCCGGTTGTCGTTGGAGCGGGTCTGATAGGTTTCGTAAGACTCCACCTGCAGGTAATAGAGATTACCCAGCAGCACCAGCATGAGGACGACCATGCCGATGTAGGCGACCAGGGTGCGCCGGAAGAACAGACGTCCCTCGGCACTGTGATCGCGCATTTCGATGCGATTCTTCAGCATGCCGTTACCTTATGGCTGACGGGGAGCAAGGGCGGGTACCACATGGACTATTCCCTGTGGCACTGGGTGTATGAGGGAGTGATGTTCCAAGCTGTCATGGCTCATTCCCTGTGATACGGATGATTGGTGGTAATGCTCCAGGCGCGGTAGAGGCTCTCGGCCACCAGCACCCGCACCAGCGGATGGGGCAGGGTCAGGGGGGACAGGGACCAGCTCTGCTCGGCGGCGGCCTTGCACTCGGGGGACAAGCCTTCAGGCCCGCCCACCAGCAGCGCCACATCCCGGCCATCGAGCTTCCAGGCTTCCAGCGACACGGCGAGTTGCTCTGTGGTCCAGGGCTTGCCGGGAATGTCCAGGGTGACGATGCGCGAGCGGCCGGCGGCGGCCAGCATGGCTTCCCCCTCCTTTTGCAGGATGCGGGGAATGTCGGCATTCTTGCCGCGTTTGCCTGCGCCTATCTCGACGAGTTCGAACGGCATGTCTTTCGGGAAACGGCGACGGTACTCTTCGAAGCCACGCTCTACCCAGGCAGGCATCTTGGTGCCCACCGCAATCAACTGGATCTTCATCGTTCTTTACGCTTGCACCCTTATTGCACCTGTACTTGGGCGCCGCCCCAGAGCTTTTCCAGTTGGTAGAAATCGCGGTACTCATCCTGCATCACGTGGACGATGACGGAACCCATGTCCACCAGCACCCACTCACCGGTGAGCTCCCCTTCCACGCTCAGCAGGTCGAGCCCGGCATGACGGGCCTCGCTGGCGAGATTGTGGGCGATGGCACTGACGTGGCGACTGGAGTTGCCGGAGCAGACGATCATGGTGTCCGTGATGCTGGATTTGCCGCGGACATCCAGGGTGATGATGTCGCGGCCTTTCATGTCATCGATTTTGTCGACGATAAAGGCGAGCAGTTCTTGGCCTTGCAATGTCTTCTCCTATCTTCCGGCGCCAGAGGGCGGCGGATTATATCATGGTCATTCCCGTTTCCCAGTCTGGCAAAGGGGAATGGATCCGGGGCCGCCGCCATGGGCAAGGCAGACCCCTGTTGATCACTATAGTGCGCAACCGGGCGGGACAATAGTCAAGCCTGTACCGGCTGCGCCTCAGGGTGTCGGCTGACAAGCCCGCATGGCGCCGATCACCGGCTTGGTGATGGCTGATAGAGCCGATGCCGCCGGATGTAGTCGGCAACCGGGGCCGGCAGCAGGTACCTGGGATCCTGCCCCGCCGCCAGCAGAGCCCGCAGCCGGGTGGCCGACAGCTCTATGGGCAGGTTGTCGGCGATCCAGACATGGCCCTGGCGGTGTCGATGCAGATCCTGCACATCCCGGGTCTGGTGGCGGGCCAGCAGGCTGGCCACCTCGCCCGGGTAATCCGGTTGCCAGCCCGGGCGCATGCTCACCACCAGGTGGGCATGATCGAGCAGCTCCTGCCAGCGATGCCAGCTTGGCAAGCCGAGCAGGGAGTCCATGCCCATCAGAAAACAGACCGGGGTATCCGGCAGCTCCTGGCTGAGCTCGATGAGAGTGTCTATGGTCCAGGACGGTTTATCCCGTTGCAGCTCCCGCTCATCCACTACGAAGCCCGGGTTCTCCGCCGCCGCCAGCGCGACCATGGCGAGCCGTTGCTCGCTGGAGCAGAACGGGTTGGCGCGATGGGGCGGAATATGGTTCGGGAGCAGGCGCACCTCGGCCAGGCCCAGGGCGTCGCGTGCCTCGATGGCGGGCCTCAGATGACCGATGTGGATGGGGTCGAAGGTGCCGCCCAGGATGCCGATGGGGGCCTTCAGCATGAGACTCTCCCAGTCAGATCATGGAAGGGTGCCAAGGAGCCCGCCCGGCGTTTAACCGGTGCGATCAGCATGGTTCCACCTCCAGCAGGGGCAGCGGCGCGCCATCGCGAAAACCCAGGGCTATGGTCTGCAACATCAGCCAGGCCTGCTCGGTGTCGAAGCGGCGCTGGGCGTCATCGAGCCGGGCCATCAGTTGCCACAGCTGCTGTATCTTGCCAACGGGCAGCCGGGTCAGGGCCTGCTGAATGAGTTGCTGGCGGCTCTGCCAGATGCGCAACCGGCTGAAGTGTTCCACCAGCGGCTGACCGGCGCGGGCGGCCAGGGCCAGCTCGGTGAGTTGCTCCAGCTCCCGGCACAGGGTCCAGGCCAGCATGCCGGGCTCGGTGCCTTCGGCTCGCAGCGCCAGCAGGATACGCTGAGCCCGGTTCACCTTGCCCTCCAGCAGGGTATCGACCAGCTGGAACGGGGTGAAGTGGGCGTGGCGTATGATGGTCTCTTGCAGATAGGCGACGCTGATAGGCTGGGGTGGGCCGAGCAGGGTCAGCTTCTCTATCTCCTGGCTCGCGGCCAGCAGGTTGCCCTCAAAGGCGTGGCACATGAAGTTGACTGCATCCGGCAGCACCTTGAGGCCAAAGCGTTGAAATCTCGCACTCATCCAGCGCGGGAAGAAACGGGGCTCGGGGTGATTGACCGGCACATAGGTGCCGCTCTGGCTCAGCTTGTCGAACCAGGCTGCCTTCATCTGGGTCTGGTTGAGACGCCCCCCCGAGAGCACCAGCAGCAGGTCGGGATGCAGCTGTTTGCCGATCTCCGTGATGCGGGCGGCCAGATCCTTGTCGACCTTGGCGGGCAGTTCCAGCTCGATGATCTGGCGGGCCGAGAAGAGACTCATGGCCTGACAGGCGTCATAGACCTGATTCCAGTCCAGCCCGGCCTCCACCACGAAGCTGTGGCGTTCATCGAAACCCTGCTTGCGGGCCACCTGACGCACGGCGTCGATGGCCTCGAGCTTGAGCAGCGGCTCGTCACCAAAAACGAGATAGCAGGGCTTGAGCCCTGCCTTGAGATGATCTGCGAACTGCTCGGGATAGACTCTCATCAAGATGCTCGCATCAGAACTTGACCTGGCTCAGCTGGCGGATCACCAGGTTCGCGGCCTGCTCCTGCATCTCCTTGCCAAGCTGTTCCTGCTCGCGGGAGGAGGCCAGCGCCGCATCCGGCTTGTTCAGGAAGCTGCGGTTGAAGGTGATGGGGAAGACCTGGGTCGGCTTGCCCGGCATGGAGACGGTGAACTGGGTGCTGTAACCCAGCAGGTACTCGCGGTCCTGGCCGATTGAGTCAACGGAGGCGACCTGGCTGCTGCTGCGTACCCCGGACAGGGTCAGTACCGGAATGCCCTCCTTGTCAGCCAGGGTCACCCCGGAGGCCTTGAGGCGGGTGGTCACCAGCCGATAAAAGTCGCTCTTGTTGTCACCGACCACCTTCATGGTCATCAGCTCGGGGGGGATGGCGGTTCCCCGCATCTGAAAACCGCAGGCCTGCAGCAGCAGGCCCGTCAGCATGATGGCAATCCAGCGAGTGAGGGACATGCCCATGTGAATTCCTCTTTGCATCAAGTGAAGAACGGCGGGCGCTTGCCCGCCGTCATACGTCCGTTCAGACCCCCCGCTCCTTCCCATGGGGAGGGAATAGGGGCGGTCATCCTCAGTTTGCGACTATGTTGAGCAGCTTGCCCGGTACATAGACGACCTTGCGCACTGTCAGGCCTTCGGTGAACTTCTGCACCGAGGCATCGGCCATGGCCAGCTTCTCGACGTCGGCCTGGCTTATCTCGGCCGGGACGGTCAGCTTGCCGCGCATCTTGCCGTTGATCTGCACCACCACCAGCTTCTCGGTCTCGACCATGGCGGCTTCATCGGCCACCGGCCAGCCGGTCACGTCTATGTCCCCTTCCTTGCCCAGCATCTTCCACAGCTCGAAACCGATGTGCGGGGTGATGGGGTAGAGCATGACGACGACGGCTTCCAGCGCTTCCTGCATCAGGGCGCGGTCCTGCTCGTCAGAGCCCAGCTTGGCCAGGTTGTTCATCAGCTCCATGATGGCGGCGATGGCGGTGTTGAAGGTCTGACGGCGACCCACGTCATCGCTCACCTTGGCGATGGTTTTGTGCAGTTCACGGCGTACCGCTTTCTGCTCGTTGGTGAGGGCAGCCAGATCCAGCGCGGCAACGGCTCCGCCGGAGACATGCTCGAAGGTGGTGCGCCACAGGCGACGCAAGAAGCGCTGGGCGCCCTCTACGCCGGAGTCGGACCACTCCAGGGTCATGTCGGCCGGGGAGGCGAACATCATGAACAGGCGGACGGTATCGGCGCCGTAACGCTCTACCATCAGCTGCGGATCGATGCCGTTGTTCTTGGACTTGGACATCTTGGTCATGCCGGAGTGGATGACTTCACGGCCCTCAAGATCGACGGCCTTGGTGATGCGGCCCTTGTCGTCGCGCTCTACCTTGACCTCGGTCGGGCTGACCCAGACGTTGCCGCCTTTCTCGTCCTTGTAGTAGAAGGCGTCGGCCAGCACCATGCCCTGGCAGAGCAGGCGCTTGAACGGCTCGTCGCTGTTGACCAGGCCAGCGTCACGCAGCAGCTTGTGGAAGAAGCGGGCGTAGAGCAGGTGCATACAGGCGTGCTCGATACCGCCGATGTACTGATCCACCGGCAGCCAGTGGTTGGCAGCAGCCGGGTCCAGCATGCCCTTGTCGTAGTCCGGGGAGCAGTAGCGGGCGTAGTACCAGGAAGACTCCATAAAGGTGTCGAAGGTATCGGTCTCGCGGAACGCTTCCTGACCGTTGTAAGTGGTTTTGGCCCACTCGGCGTCGGCCTTGATCGGGCTCTGGATGCCATCCATCACCACATCTTCCGGCAACAGCACCGGCAGTTGATCTTCCGGCGTCGGCACGACTGTGCCATCAGCCAGGGTCAGCATCGGGATGGGAGCACCCCAGTAACGTTGACGGGAAACGCCCCAGTCACGCAGACGGAAATTGACGGTGCGCTTGCCGTGGCCGAGGGCTTCCAGCTTGTTGGCGATGGCATCAAACGCGCCCTGGAAGTCGAGACCGTCGAACTCGCCGGAGTTGAACAGTACGCCCTTCTCGGTGTAGGCGGCCGTGCTCACGTCCACCTCGCCATCGGCCGGCTTGATCACGGCCTTGATGTCGAGGCCATATTTGGTGGCGAATTCGAAGTCGCGCTGGTCGTGGCCCGGTACCGCCATCACGGCGCCGGTACCGTAGTTCATCAGCACGAAGTTGGCGACCCAGACCGGCACCTTGCGGCCATCCAGCGGGTGAATGGCATAGAGGCCGGTGGCCATGCCCTTCTTCTCCATGGTCGCCATGTCAGCTTCGGCGACCTTGGTGTGCTTGCACTCCTCGATGAAGGCGGCCAGCTCGGGATTGGTCGCGGCAGCCTGGGTGGCCAGCGGGTGACCCGCGGCTATGCCCACATAGGTCACGCCCATGAAGGTGTCCGGGCGGGTGGTGTAGACCTCCAACTGCTCGTCCTGACCCTCGATAGCGAAGCTGATGTTGACCCCTTCGGAGCGACCAATCCAGTTGCGCTGCATGGTCTTGACCATCTCCGGCCAGCCTTCGAGGTTGTCGATGTCATTCAACAGCTCTTCGGCGTAGTCAGTGATCTTGATGAACCACTGGGGGATCTCTTTCTGCTCCACCGGGGTGTCGCAGCGCCAGCAGCAGTTGTCGATCACCTGCTCGTTGGCCAGCACCGTCATGTCGTTCGGACACCAGTTGACGGAGGAGGTCTTCTTGTAGACCAGACCCTTCTCGTAGAGCTTGGTGAAGAACCACTGCTCCCAGCGATAGTAGTCCGGCTTGCAGGTGGCAAGCTCTCTGTCCCAGTCATAGCCCAGACCCAGCATCTTCAGCTGGTTCTTCATGTATTCGATGTTTTCGTAGGTCCAGGGTGCCGGCGCAGTGGCGTTCTTGATGGCGGCGTTTTCCGCCGGCAGACCGAAGGCGTCCCAGCCGATCGGTTGCAGCACATTCTTGCCGTTGAGCCGTTGATAACGGGAGATCACATCACCTATGGTGTAGTTACGCACGTGCCCCATGTGTAGACGACCAGACGGATAAGGGAACATGGAGAGGCAGTAGAACTTTTCCTTGTCTACTTTCTCCACGGCCTTGAAGGTTTTCTTGGCATCCCAGTGCTTTTGCACTGCTGGTTCGATGGATTGGGGAACGTATTGCTCTTGCATTGGTGACATCCGGATCTGTGAAATGAATAGATAAAACGGCTGGGAAATCCCGATAGAATACCCATATCCTGCGGCGGCAACAACCGCCAGCATCCGCCCAGTCTCTGGCCCGACCCGGGCAGCATGGAGGTTTCGCGGAGCAGCAAGGGTGACAGAGGGCGGCAACCACCGCCAGCACGGCTCAGTCTCTGGCTCAGGCCGGGCACGATCAGGGTTCAGCAGAGGAGTAATGGCCATGGACAAACGTCGACAAGGGTATGAAGCCTTCATCGCCCAGCTCAAGAAGCAGTGGGAGGAGACCGAAGAGTTTCAGGGAGAGCGCCTCAACCGGATGATCGCCAAGGTACAGGCCTATCTGGAGGCGGCCGGCGATCTGACCCAGGACGAGCTGGCGCTGATCGCAGAATATGTGAAGCGGGATCTCGGCAACTATGACGAGAGCCGCGCCGAGGTGCCCGAGTCCGCCTTTATGCTGGCGTTAAAGGACACCGTCTGGTCCTGGCTGGCGGATGTGACCGACCGCGCCCAGGTGGAGTGGAGCGAGCTGGCGGACGAGCTGGAACACAAGGGGGTCTATCGGGCCGGCGACTGGGTGGGGCTGGGGGTGCTGGTGTGCGATCACTGCGAGTGGCGCCAGACTGTGCTGCACCCGCAGCAGCTCGGCACCTGCCCCGAGTGCGGGGCAGACGAGTATCACCGTGAGCCGCTCTCCCCCTGAGAACCTGCCCACGCTCTTGCTGCGAGGCCGTGATCAAGGCTCATGTGCTGCTCGCTTATGTGAAACCGAGGGCTCACGTATGTTTATACGCTCCGGTTCCTGCGCTGCTCTTTACCTTGCTGACGACCTCTCGTGACAGAGCGTGAACAGGTTCTGAGCGGGTATCAGACTGAACAGAAGAGAGGCGCCCTTGGGCGCCTCTCTTGTTTATCGGATAGCAACGCTGGATCAACGCTGGCGAGCCCAGGGGTGGGCGCGGGGGCGCAATACCAGCGCCAGGCCGAGCAGCAGGGCGGCCAGCGCGTACATGGGCCAGCTGCCAAAGCGCAGGTAGGGGGTCGCGCCGTGGGCGGGACGCACCTCGGTTCTCAATACCCCGGCCTCGAACTGGGGGATCTGGGCGATGATGCTGCCGTCTATCTCGGTGACTATGGTGATGCCGGTGTTGGTGTCGCGCAGCAGCGGGCGAGCCAGCTCCAGGGCGCGCATCCGGGCTATCTCCATGTGCTGCCAGGGGCCGATGCTGGTGCCGAACCAGGCGTCGTTGGAGACGGTCAGCAGGAAGTCGGTGTCCGGCTGCACGTTGCGGCGCACCTCGTCCGGGAAGATGATCTCGTAGCAGATGGCGGCGGCAAACTTGAGCCCCTTGGCGATCAGGTTCGGCTGCACCTCGTCACCCCGGCTGAAGGAGGACATGGGCAGGTTGAAGAAGGGGGCTATGGGGCGCAGCAGATCTTCAAAGGGCACGAACTCGCCGATGGGCAGCAGGTGGTACTTGTAGTAGCGGTTCTTGTGCTCGTAGTGATAGGACTCCTTGCCGTCCAGATCCTGCACCCCCATGCCGAGCACTGTATTGTAGAAGCGCTGCTGCTTCAGATCGTAATGGATTATCCCCGCCAGCAGGCCGGTGTCGTTCACCTTCATCGCCTTGTCCAGGCTCTCCAGATAGGTGCCCATCTCCTTCTCGATGGCCGGGATCGCCGATTCCGGCCAGATGATGATGTCGGCGTCCTGGTTCTCGCGACTGAGATCCTGATAGGTGCGCACCGTGGGGATCAGGGCCTCGGGATCCCATTTGAGGGACTGGGCTATGTTGCCCTGCACCAGGGCCACCTTGACCGGCTCACCCCGGGTCACCCAGTTGAGTTGCATCAGCCCCTGGGCGGCGCCAACCAGCACGACCGGCAGCAGCAGCCAGGCCGGTTTGCGACTCTGCCAGGTGAGCCAGAGGGCGGAGGTGGTGAGCAGCAGGGCCAGGGTGATGCCCTGCACCCCGAGAATGGGAGCGAAGCCCTTGAGCGGGCCGTCGATCTGGGTGTAGCCAAACCAGAGCCAGGGATAACCGGTCATCACCCAGCCCCGCAGCCAGTCGGCCATCAGCCAGAGTGCCGGGAAGGCGAGCAGCCAGCGGCTCCAGTGGCGACCGCCAAAGAAGCGGGCGAAGGCCCAGCAGGCCAGGGTCGGATAGAGGGACAGATAGGCGCAGAGGCCGGCCAGCAGCACGAAGGCGGCGGGCAGCGGAATGCCGCCAAACTCCGTCATGCTGACATGGATCCACCACTGTCCCGGCAAAAACAGCCCCATGGCATAGCCGAAGCCGCGCCAGGCCGCCTGCTTGGGGTTGGCCTTGTCCAGCAGGGCATAGAGGCCGAGCAGGGAGAGGATCACCAGAGGCCAGTAGCCGAAAGGGGAGAAGGCCAGCACGGCGATGGCGCCAGAGGCCAGGGCGAACAGGCTTGTCAGAAGTTTCGATTTCACGGGGGATCGGGGCTCGAATTGGGCTGAATAAAAATGGAATGGCCGACATCTTAACCGCAAACCGCGCCAACGGCGAGCCTCCCGGCCAGCCGGATGTCGAAGGGGGGCGCAGCAGGGGAATGGGAAGGGGCGGGGGCGGCAGAATGACAAACGCCCCTGAAAGCAGGGGCGTTGATTGACGGCGCGAGGAGCGCGGGATCAGGACTCCGGCTGGGCCGCCGCGTGATTCTCCGGGATCTTTACCTGCAGTTGCTGCAGGCGGCGACGGTCCGCGTGCATCACCTTGAACAGGTAGCCGTCCAGCTCTATCTCCTCGCCCTTCTTGGGCAGGTGGCTGAAGGCATGCATCACCAGGCCGCCCACGGTGTCCACCTCTTCATCGCTGAACTGGGTGCCGAAGAAGTCGTTGAAATCTTCGATCTCGGTCAGCGCGCTGACGGAGAAGACCCGTTTGCTGATGCGGCGGATCTCTTCCGGCTCATCCTCGATGTCGTCAAACTCGTCGTCTATCTCGCCAACAATCAGTTCGAGTATGTCTTCTATGGTCACCAGACCCGAGACGCCGCCGAACTCGTCCACGACGATGGCCATGTGGTAGCGCTCTTCGCGGAACTCCTTGAGCAGGCGATCGACCCGCTTGCTCTCCGGCACTATCACGGTGGGGCGCAGGATCTTCTCGAGTTGCAGCGGCTCGCTGGCGTGATGGCCGCCGAAACCGAACGGCAGCAGATCCTTGGCGAGCAAGATGCCCTCCACGTGATCCTTGTCTTCGTTGATCACCGGGAAGCGGGAGTGGCCGGATTCGATGATGACGGGCAGGAAGTCGTCCACAGGCTGGGACTTCTCTATGGTCACCATCTGGGAGCGGGGGATCATGATGTCACGCACGCGCAGCTCGGCAATTTCGAGCACGCCCTCGATCATGTCCTTGGTGTCCTGATCGATGAGGTCGCGTTCTTCCGCATCGGCGATGACTTCCACCAGATCATTGCGGTCTTTTGGCTCGCCCTGGAAGAGTTGGCTGAGCTTGTCGAGCCAGGTTTTCTTCGGCGAGCCGGTACTAGGGTGATCGTCGGTCATTTTCTCTCTTGGTTACTCGTGTGAACATTCGGGATGTTGTCTTGCCGATATAAGGATGGCGGCTGTCTGTTTCAAGACGGTGACCCCCTTACCGGCCTGTCACTCTTCTACGTCGTCGAGGTAGGGATCCGCAAAGCCGAGCTCCTGCATGATGTCGCGCTCTGGAACTGCACCATCTCCTCGGCTTCTCATTCACCTTATCCTTCGACTTCGTCGTCGAGGTAGGGATCCGCAAAGCCGAGTTCCTGCATGATGTCGCGCTCGAGCTGCTCCATCTCCTCGGCCTCCTCGTCCTCGATATGGTCATAACCTAGCAGATGCAGACTGCCGTGCACAACCATGTGAGCCCAGTGGGCCTCGAGGGGTTTGCCCTGCTCGAGGGCCTCGGCCTCGACCACCTGGCGACAGATCACCAGATCCCCGAGCAGGGGGAGTTCCATGCCGGGAGGAGCTTCGAACGGGAAGGATAGCACGTTGGTGGGCTTGTCCTTGCCGCGGTAGGTGAGGTTGAGCTCGCGGCTCTCCGCCTCGTCCACCAGGCGCACCGTCACCTCGGCCTCCTCCTGGAAACCCAGAATGGTGCCATCGAGCCAGCCTTGCAGCTGGGCTTCGGTCGGCAGGCCGTCGGTGCTGGCGCAGGCCAGCTGCAGATCCAGGGTCACGCTCATTGGGCACTCTCTTTGCTGGTGTTCTCGTTGCGGGTATTGGGGGCGCTCTTCTCGCTCGCCTGCCGGGCGTCGAACGCCTCGTAGGCCTGCACTATGCGGGCGACGACGGGGTGGCGCACCACGTCCTTGGATTCAAAGAAGTTGAACGACAGGCCATCGACCCCCTGCAGCACTTCCAGGGCGTGGCGCAGGCCGGATTTGGTGCTGCGCGGCAAGTCCACCTGGGTGATGTCGCCGGTCACCACCGCCTTGGAGTTGAAGCCGATGCGGGTCAGGAACATCTTCATCTGCTCCGTGGTGGTGTTCTGGGCCTCGTCCAGGATGATAAAGGCATCATTCAAGGTTCTTCCGCGCATATAGGCGAGGGGCGCCACTTCGATGATGTTGCGCTCCATCAGCTTCTCGACGCGCTCGAAGCCCAGCATCTCGAACAGGGCGTCGTAGAGGGGGCGCAGGTAGGGATCCACCTTCTGGGAGAGATCCCCGGGCAGGAAGCCGAGCTTCTCACCGGCTTCCACCGCCGGGCGGGTCAGCAGGATGCGGCGGATCTCCTGGCGCTCCAGGGCATCCACGGCGGCGGCCACCGCCAGATAGGTCTTGCCGGTACCGGCCGGACCAATGCCGAAGCTGATGTCGTGGCGCACTATGTTGCTGATGTACTGGGCCTGGTTCGGGCTGCGGGGCTTGATGAGGCCGCGCTTGGTCTTGACCGTCACCTCCTTGCCATAGGGCTGGCTCGGCGCCTCGTCATCGTCCTGCTCCAACACCCGGGACTCCTGCACCGTCAGGTGCACCATCTCGGGGGTGATGTCGGTCACCTTGCCCCCCTTGAGGGGCTGGGTCTCCACATAGAGGTGCTTGAGGATGATGGCCGCCGCATCTATCTGGGCCTGCTTGCCGAGCAGCTGAAAGTGGTTGTCACGGTAGCTGATCTCGATGCCGAGACGGCGCTCCAGCTGCTTGAGATTGTCGTCAAAGGGGCCGCACAGGCTGGCGAGACGCAGGTTGTCGGCGGGTTCCAGGTGCAGGTTCAGGGTCGAGATGTGTCGGCTCAAGGTGTCCTCGTATCGGCTGTTCCCCCCGCCCTCGGGAGGGGGGAGAAAATTAATGGGGTCTGAAGGCCGCCACCCCGAGATCATCGGGGACGTTGTCCGGACGGCGAGCCAGGATTTCGCTCGGCGCCGTGGCGATGCGCAGATTCATTTCGTCCTCGCCGCGGATGAAGCGGCCACGCAGGGAGTAGGGGCGCACGTCGGTGATCTCCACGTCGGCGAAGCCGCCGATGAGGCGGTGCGGGCCTTCGAAGTTGACCACCCGGTTGTTCTCGGTACGGCCACTAAGCTGCATGGGATCCATCTTGGAGGGCCCCTCCACCAGGATGCGCTGCACCGAGCCCAGCATGGCGCGGCCGATGAGCATGGACTGGTGATTGATCTGGTTCTGCAGCCGGGTGAGACGGGCCTTCTTCACCTCCATGTCGACGTCGTCCGGCAGATCGGCGGCCGGGGTGCCGGGGCGCGGGCTGTAGATGAAGCTGAAACTCATGTCGAAGTTGATCTCCTCGATGAGCTTCATGGTGGCCTCGAAATCCTCGTCCGTCTCGTTCGGGAAGCCGACGATGAAGTCGGAACTCATGGTGATGTCGGGACGGGCGGCGCGCAGGCGGCGGATCTTGGACTTGTACTCCAGCACTGTGTGGGGGCGCTTCATCATGGTCAGGATGCGATCCGAGCCGCTCTGCACCGGCAGGTGCAGGAAGCTGACCACTTCCGGCGTGTCCTTGTAGACCTCGATGATGTCGTCGGTGAACTCGATGGGATGGCTGGTGGTGTAGCGAATGCGGTCGATGCCGTCGATGGCGGCCACCAGGCGCAACAGCTCGGCGAAGGTGCAGTCATTGCCATCGAAGGTCGGGCCTCGGTAGGCGTTGACGTTCTGACCGAGCAGGTTCACCTCGCGCACCCCCTGCTGGGCGAGCTGGGCGATTTCATAGAGCACGTCGTCGAGCGGGCGGCTCACCTCCTCGCCGCGGGTGTAGGGCACCACGCAGAAGGAGCAGTATTTGGAGCAGCCTTCCATGATGGAGACGAAGGCGGTGACCCCCTCGGCGCGGGGTTCCGGCAGGTTGTCGAACTTCTCGATCTCCGGGAAGGCGATGTCCACCTGGGCACCGCGCCCCTCCTGGACCTGCTTGATCATGGCGGGCAGGCGGTGCAGGGTCTGGGGGCCGAAGACGATGTCCACATAGGGCGCACGTTGGCGCAGGGCTTCCCCTTCCTGGGAGGCGACGCAGCCACCCACGCCTATCACCAGTCCCGGTTTTTTCAGCTTGAGCTTCTTCCAGCGACCGAGCTGGTGGAACACCTTCTCCTGGGCCTTTTCACGGATGGAGCAGGTATTGAGCAGCAGGACGTCTGCCTCCTCGGGCTCTTCGGTCAGCGTGTAGCCATTGCTGGCGTCCAACAGGTCGGCCATCTTGGACGAGTCGTACTCGTTCATCTGGCAGCCCCAGGTCTTGATATGAAGTTTCTTGCTCATTGCTACTCTTGACTGTGTTTAAGATCGGCAGTGTCAAAGGACCGGCCATTTTACTCCGCAATCCCGGTGCTGACCAGTCTGGGGCCGCGCCGCCGCCAGATGGCCTGGCCTGTCGCGGCAATTGCCCGTCTGACTCACTGTTTATCCGGTCTCCTTGCGTTATCATGCCCCATTCGGTTCGTCCCCTCTCTCCTTGTTCGGGGCGACCCCTTGCAGGAATCAAGTTATGGAACAATGTGATATCGCCATCGTCGGCGCCGGCATGGTGGGCGCCGCCACCGCCTGCCTGCTGGCGGCAGAGGGTCTCAACGTGCGGGTCATCGAGACCCGGTTGCCGGAACATTACGCCCCGGATCAGCCGCTGGATCTGCGGGTCTCGGCCATCAGCCAGGCCTCGGTGGCGCTGCTGGACAAGGCCGGTGCCTGGTCGCACCTGCAGCAGATGCGGCTGTGCCCCTACCGCCGGCTGGAGACCTGGGAGCTGGACGGCTTCGCCACCCGCTTCGACTCGGCGGATCTGGGGCTGCCCCAGCTCGGCTACATCATAGAGAACCGGCTGGTGCAGCTCGCCCTGCTGAGGCGAATGGAAGATTTTCCCAATATCCAGACCCACACCCCGGCGGCGGTCAAGAGTCTGCGCCAGAGCGCGGACGAGGCGGTGTTGACGCTGGATGACGGCACCGAGCTGCAGGCGCGCTGGGTGCTGGCCTGCGATGGTGCCGAGTCGCTCACCCGCCACCTCGCCGGGATAGGGGTGTCGCGCTTCGAGTACCGCCAGCACTGCATGCTGATCAACATAGATACCGACTTCGAGCAGGAAGACATCACCTGGCAGCAGTTCACCCCGAGCGGCCCGCGCGCCTTCCTGCCGCTGCCGGGCCGGCACGGCTCCTTGGTGTGGTATGACAGCCCGGCCCGCATCCGGGCGCTGGCCGCCATGGGCAATGAGGCCCTGGCCGCCGAGGTGCGCCGTCACTTTCCGGCCCGGCTCGGCGGTTTCCAGGTGACCGGCAAGGGGAGCTTCCCCCTGGTGCGCCGCCACGCCAACCATTACCACGCCGGCCGGGTTGTGCTGCTCGGCGATGCCGCCCACACCATCAATCCGCTGGCGGGGCAGGGGGTCAACCTCGGCTTCAAGGACGTGGCCTGCTGGGCCGAGTTGCTCGGCAAGGCGGGGGCTGACTGGCACGACATCACCTTGGCCAGCCGCTACGAGCGCCGTCGGCGCCCCGACAACTTGCTGATGCAGTCGGGGATGGATCTCTTCTACGGAGTGTTCAGCAATGAGATAGGCCCACTCAAGCTGGCCCGCAATCTGGCCCTGACCCTGGCGGACAAGGCGGGGCCGCTCAAGGAGATGGCGCTGCGCTACGCCCTGGGGCTGGTATAAAAGTTCCCCTGACCGCAAAGCGATGACGGTATCTGATGTCTGCTCGTTGGCGCATCAGGCCGGCACGGGGGTGATTTCAATGCCCTGTTGAAACCCTGTCGTTTTGAGGCAACATGGTCAAAACAGTGCTGGCCACAAGGATGAGGACATGCGACATCAGGGCAGGATCGCGAGCTGGAACCCGCAGCGCGGCTTCGGTTTTATCAAGCAGGATCAGGGCGGAGCCGATCTCTTCGTGCACATCACCGCCCTGCAATTCGATGGCAGGTTGCCGGAGGTGGGAGAGAGGGTCTCCTATCAGGTCGGGAGCGGCAAGGATGACAAGCCCTGCGCCGTGCAAGTGTTCTTCCCCGACCGCCCCCTCTCGCTGGCAGACGGGCTGAGACCATCCATCGAGTCCCCCATGCCGGATCGCGGGAACAGGGCCGATGTGAACATGAGGGCACCACAACCCGCCATGCCCAGAGCCCGCGTGCATCACGCCCCTCGCCGCAAGGGCAACTGGCGTGGCAAGCTTGTCCCCCTGCTGGTGCTGGCGGGACTGTTCTTCCTCTATTCCCGCTTCTCGGCGGAGTTTGTCTCCCCTCCAGCAGCACCCACTTTCAGTCAGGAGGAGAGCAGTACCTCGTACGGCAAGGCGCAGGCGTCCTCTTTTGTCCGTCAGTGCGACGGTCGTCAGCACTGCTCCCAGATGACCTCCTGCGAAGAGGCGACCTGGTTCTTGCAACATTGCCCCAATACCAAGATGGATGGAGAGGGGGATGGCATCCCCTGTGAAGATCAGTGGTGTGGCCATTGAGCCAGCCTTGCTGCTTTCCATTTCCCTGTTTGGGCAGCACTCCTGTCAGAGGTTATTCCCCTCCGAGTGCATCGCCCTGACCAGGGTCAGGAAGCGATCCCGAATGGGATCCGCAAAGTCGGGGTTCCACACCAGGCTGATCTCCCACTCGGACCAGGGGCCGGACAGGGGGTAGAGGGTCACGTCCTTGCCCGCGATGAAGCCGACGCTGCGGGGCAGGATGGCGTTGCCTATGCCGGCGGCCACCAGGGCCACCAGAGTCTGGATGTCCTCCGCCTCCTGGATCATGCCGGTCAGCCGGTTGGCGCCGAGGAAGCGGGCGATCTGCTGGCTGAGGCCGGGGCAGCGGTGGCCCACCATCTGCAACAACGGCTGCGTGGTCAGTGCCCGCTCCACGTCGAATGCAGCCGGATCCGGCCCCGTCACCTGGCTTGGCACGGCCAGCACCAGCCGGTCGGTCAGCAACCTGTGCTCCCGTAGCTGTAGCGCCTGCGGCCTTCGCATGAAGCCTATCTGCAGCCGCCCCGCCAGCAGCAGATCGTGCTGGACGGCGGAGGTCATGTCCTGCAGATGCACCATTACATCCGGGGCCTGCTGCTTGAAGCGGGCCACCAGAGAGGGTGCCAGTGCGAAGCTCGACAACCCGAACCCTATCTTGAGGCGCCCGGCGGCGCCACTCGCCAGCGCCAGGGCGTGGTGCTCGAATCCCTTGCCGTGTTCCACCAGGGCGCGGGCCTGGGGCAGCAACTGGGTGCCGATGGCGGTCAGCTCGGCGCCATGACGGCCCCGGTTGAACAGAGTGCTGCCGAGCGCCAGCTCCAGCCCCTGGATCTGCTTGGTCAGCGCCGGTTGCGTGATGAAGAGCCGACTGGCGGCCTCCCGGTAGTTGGCGGTCTCGGCCAGCATGACGAAGGCCTGCAACTGTCTTAAGTCGAATTTCATTCCATTTGGTTATCCAATGTGGCGATTTATTGATTATAAATTATCTAACTCCCTTGTTCTAATGGTCTCGAAACGGGCCTTTTGCCCCCTGACCAGCCACAAGGAGTCATGTCATGTCGAGTGAACGCTATCTGTTCTTGATCAAGGGAAGCCTGGTAATGGCCCAGCCACTGGCGGCGCCGGAGACGGGTGAGCTGCTGACCAGCCTGTTGCAGCAGGGGTTTGCCGTCGGGCCTCTGCCGGTGTGGGCGAGCAATGCGGAGCAGGCGCTTGCCTGTTATGAGCAGTCGGCCCAGCGGCAGGCCTTCGTCGACGTGCTGGCGGGGAGAACCGCATGACCGTGCTCACCCTGAGGGCCGAGGCCCTGCTGCTGGACATGGACGGCACCCTGGTGCACTCCACCACCGAGGTGGAGACCGTCTGGCGGCTCTGGTGCCAGGGCCATCGGCTGGATCCCGAGCCTGTGCTTGCCATGTGCCATGGGGTGCGCTCGCGGGAGGTGATACGCGCGCTGGCGCCGCAGCTGGATCTGGCCCGGGAGGTGGCCCTGCTCGACGAGCTGGAGATACAGCATGCGGGGGTGGCCGAGCCGATCGCCGGGGCCCATACCCTGCTTGGGGCCTTGCCGCCGGCGCGCTGGGCGCTGGTGACCTCCGCGAGCCAGCGGGTGGCGCGGCACCGCCTGGCCAGTGCCGGGCTGCCGTTGCCGAGACTATTGATCGGGGCAGAAGATGTGGTGCGAGGCAAGCCGGATCCCGAGCCTTATCTGCTTGCCGCACGCCGGCTTGGCCTTGCTCCCGCCGACTGCCTGGTGTTCGAGGATGCCCCGGCGGGGATACGCAGCGCCCTGCAGGCCGGTTGTCAGGTGGTGCAGATAGGGGGCGACAAGCGGTTCGATGGCGGGGTCAGGGCGCGGCTGGAGGACTGGCGGCAGATCCGGCTGACCGAGGACGAAGCTGGCCTGCAGCTTTGCATGGCGAACCTGCTGCCGGACTGAGACCGGCCTCCATCTGCCGGGGCGTCAAGAGGGATCCGTGGCGGGGGGCGCTGCATCCCCCGAGGCCTCTTCGCCCCCGTGCAGCTCCACCCGGTTGCGGCCATTGTGCTTGGCCTGATAGAGGGCCTGATCGGCGCGGGAGAGCAGCCTGTCCAGGTTGAAGTGACCCTGGTGCTGGCAGGCTATTCCTATGCTCACAGTGACCGAGACCGGGTTGCCTTCCCCATCCAGCACCTTCAGCCGAGCAACCTCCTCCCGTAGCCGCTCGACCACGTCCAGTGTCTGGGCCCTGGTGGTATCGGGCAGCAGCACCGCAAATTCCTCTCCTCCCATCCGGCCGAACAGGTCTTCCTGGCGCAGATGCTGGCTCACCGTGGTGGTGAAGGCCTTCAATAGCTTGTCGCCCGCCTCGTGACCATGGCGGTCGTTGATGCGTTTGAAGTTGTCCAGATCCAGCATGCAGACTGCGAGGGGGCGTTTCCCCCGTTCCAGCTTCTCCGCCATCTGTTCGGCACCGGGCCAGAAGCCAGCCCGATTGAGGACGCCGGTGAGATGATCGTGGTGCGCCAGGTATTCCATCCTGCGCAGCAGGTTATTGCGCGTCGCCATAATGCTGGCGGCGGTGAGCGGGGTGAGGGCAATCAACATGACGCCGATCCGCACCGAGAACATCCAGTACTGAGTCTGGACATCCTGACTGATGGTCAGGTAACCGTTGGAGAGGGCGAGCAGGATCAGGGTGCTGAAGGAGAGCGAGAGCAGGCTGGTGGCAAAGACGGAGTAGTTGATGGCGCACCAGAGCAGGGCCGGGACCGGGAAGGCAATGGAGCCAGGCCCCTCGATCAGCAGGGTCAGCAGCAGGGTGCCGACCAGGCTAAGCAGGGGTAGCAGCCTGCTCCAGGAGATATTCGTCTGATACAGGAGGCGGCGCCAATCCGGCAGTGTGCCTGGCGGGGGCAGGGTCAGGATCACTGGCAGTATGGCCATGTAGTTGACCAGCTCGCTGGCGAACCAGAAGCCGAGCCCGTAGAGGTGTGAGCCCTGAAACAGCATGGGGTTGATCGCTGCCCCGACCACCCCGGCGGCGAAGGAGGCCGCCATGGCGATCAGCAGCAGATAGACGATGGAGGTGGGTCGCCTGAGCCGTTTGTCTTCGTGATCCAGCCTGCGGAACAGCAGGTAGCCGACGCTGACGCCGGCCAGGTTGCCGAGGGTGAGCAGCGCCGTTTTGAGGGGCGGGTCCTCGGTGAACAGGGAGGCGAGCAGATAGCCCAGCAGGCCCCCCAGCCAGCCTGGGGGCGAGGCCAGGCGCGGGTAACGCAGCAGTATGCCGAGCAGGACGGCATTGGCGGGCCAGAAGGCCGCCAGCAGGCTGGGAGGGCGGGTGAAGATGCCGACAAGTGAAAACAGCAGGATGAGGGTGGCGACACAGAGCAGGGCAAACAAGGAATAGAGAGTGGACAAGATACGCTGGCGTCTGGCTTCTCCCATGCGTCTCTCCTGAGGGCGGTTGGTGTGATAGCCCTGAGTATGGTTGCACACAATGGAAAATGCGGGGGGAAGCAGGGGCAAAGGCCCCCTCGGCGAGGGGGCCTTTGGGGTTAGCCGAAGACCCGGAAGCGGACCTCGTCGTCCATGAAGGTCTTGTCACCGGCCGGTTGCTCTATGCTGCCAAAGGGCATCTGGGCACGCAGCAGCCAGCTGGCGGGCAGGTCCCACTCCTTGCGGACCGCCTCGTCGATCAGCGGGTTGTAGTGCTGCAGGGAGGCGCCAACACCTTCCTGGGCCAGGGTGGTCCAGACCGCAAACTGGGCGATCCCTGTGCCATGTTCGGACCAGATGGGGAAGTTGTCGGCATAGAGGGCGAATTTTTGCTGCAGATCCTTGATGACGGCGGTGTCCTCGAAAAACAGCACTGTGCCGAAGCCTGCGCGGAAGCTGCCGTTTACCTTGGCCTCGCTCTGGGGATAAGCCTCTGGCGGTACAATCTTTTTCAATTCAGCTTTGACGATGTCCCACAGCTTGTGGTGCTGTTCGCCAAACAGGATGACGGCACGGGAGCTCTGGGAGTTGAAGGAGGAAGGGCTGTGCTTGATGGCATCCTTGATGAGAGCCGTCAGCTGAGCCTCGGAATGGGTCACCTGGTCACCCAGGGCATAGATGGTACGACGTACTTTGATCTGTTCGATAAACGGACTGCTCATAACATCTCCTTGGTTGTGGATCATCACCGCCAGCATTGCCGATAAAGGTCATCTGGCTCCGATTTATCCAGTCATGGACTATAACACCTTCTGTGCAAGAAACCGTCAACGCTGGGTGATGACTGTTTCCACTTTTCATGGATATTCACTTGATGAAACCGGGTATGGCCCGCTGATGTCTTGGTTGTCATTAACCGTAGTTGTTAATGACTTCAATCAATACCTGGGTGGTGTTTTCCACTATAAAATGCATCCTATGTGACATTTTATAGAGGATGGCATGGCTGCGGCTATCATCAAGGAGCGCTACTACATACTGACACCGCTGTCGTTTCTGCTCGGTGCCCTGGTGCTGATCACCACCCTGTTGCTGGCGGCGGCCAGCTACCTGCGCAGCATCGACAAGACCCTGGCCGGCTATGACCACATGCTCACCTCCATCGACGCCACCCTGATCCACGAGATGGTGCTGGCCAATCGGCGGCAGCTCGGCGTGCTGGAGGCTTCCCTGGACAAGCGGGCCATCGCGCGGGGGGGCTCTGCCATCAACCCGATCTGGGCCATCGCCCACCAGTTCAAGCACGACGCCCACTTCCTCTACTTCTACAACACCCGCGTCGACCGTCTCGAGAGCTACCCCGAGTGGCAGGTGCCGACCGGCTACCAGGCACAGAAGCGCCCCTGGTATCAGACCCTGACCAGCGACAGCGACGAGCTCATCTGGTTTGGTCCCTACCAGGAGTTCGGCGGCAACGCAGAGGTCCTGACCCTGATCAAGCGGGTCAAGGATGACGAGGGGAAACTGCTGGGTTTGCTGATGGTCGACATGTCGTTCAACTCGCTGCAGTCGGCGCTGCGACGGGCGATGGGCAGCGATCAGGCTGCCATCTACATCACCGAGCGCAAGGGAAACCGACTGGTGGTGGGACACAACCTGTCACTGTTGCCGGCGGTGCCCGGCACGCCGAGCCAGGGGGCTGAGTTGAAGGTGATCCGGGAAGGTTGCCACCTGACACACCCGCTGTCGGATATCGACTGGGATCTCAACATCTATCTGCCTCCCGCCCACTTTCGCGGCAACCTGCAAGATACCCTGCTGATGGTGGTGCTGCCCGCGTTGGCACTGCTCGGTATCTGGCTGTGCAGTTTGTTGTTTCTGGTGCGCATTTTTCGCCAGGAGCAGGCGTTGGTGCAGCGATCTCTCAGCGGCCTCGTCCAGGATGAGGCGCTGATGGAGATCCAGCTGCGCCGGCGTACCTGGTTCGTGCACGGCAGCCTGGGGGAGATCAGTCAGGTGAGAAACAGCTTGCTGGAGGGACAGGATGCCCTGCTGCACGATCCCCTCACCGGCATCATGAACCGACGGGCCTTCGAGCAGGACAGGGCCAGGCTGGCGCAGGAGGAGAGGCCCCACTGGCTGGTGCTGTTTGATGTGGATAGCTTCAAGCGCGTCAATGACAGCTGGGGACACGGGGTGGGCGATGCGGTGCTGTTCCGGGTGGCCACCATAATGGCAAGAACCCTGGGAGAGGCTCAGGTCTACCGTATCGGTGGGGATGAGTTTGCGGCCCTGCTGCCCTGGGAGCAGGAGGCGGTCGAGGAGCGTCTGACCCAGCTGCTGGCCCGGATGCGGGCGCTGCAGTGGCGCGAGTTTGAGGAGTCCATCACCCTGAGTGCGGGTGGGGCACGCTACCCGGATGACGCCGCCGCCCTGCTCGATCGGGCGGATGAATGCCTGTACCAGAGCAAGCGGCAGGGGCGGGATTGCTGGCACCTGTCACCCACCCAAGATCCCCAAAAAGGGGAGGTCGTGACAGTATCTGTCTGACCGCCATCGGGAGAAAAAGGGCCTGAATGGCCGAGAAAGGGGTCACAGTGGGGATAATTTCCCATGTGACCTTTTTTTTTAATTCATTTTCAGTCGGTTAGCTCATGTGATTGTGCCATGTCGCGAAGGAGAGACAGTCAACCTGCCGGTGAGGACGCCGTAATCCTGGTAGCGGAGTTCGGGACGCTTTGTATAGTGCAGGGAAAAATAATCAATCAGACATCAGGTTTGACAGGAGTACCCCATGGAAATGAGAAAATACGGCATGAGCGCGATGGCGCTGCTGGGCGCGCTGCTGTTGGGCAATGGTCAGGCGCAGGCGTCCGAGACCGTCAACACCATACTCGGTGGTGGCGTCGGCGGGGTGGCAGGCACCATGATCGGCAAGCAGCTGGGGGGCGACACCGGCGCCCTGGTGGGGGCCGCTGTTGGCGGCGCGGCGGGCGGTGCGGCCACGGCCGACCGGGGCAACAAGAATGAGGCAGCCCTGGGGGGCGCGGTCGGTGCCCTGGGCGGTGCCGCCATCGGCAAGAGCGTGGGTGGCAGCACGGGCCAGCTGATCGGTGCCGGCATCGGCGGGGCTGGTGGTTCGGCCATAGGTGCCAAAACCGGCGACGGTCACGAGAGCAAGAACGAGCGCTATTACGACGACAGGCGCTATCACAAGCACCACAAGCATCACAAAAAGCACCGCAAGCACAGATGGCATGACGACGACTGAGGTCAGCCAGGAGAGAGAAAAAGGGGCCAGGGGCCCCTTTTTCGTGTCCGTCGTATCGAAGGCGGTAGGGATACCCGCCGAGCGATGTTGCCAGCCCCGGCCTCGGCGTGTCAGACCAGGCGGTGCTGGCGCCTGCCGGCGGCAAAGGCGTTGATGTTGTCGATCAACTGATCCGCGAGGCGCTGCATCGACTCCTCACTGGCCCAGGCCACATGAGGCGTCAGAATGAAGTTGGGGTAACGCAGCGCCTGCATCAGGGGGTGGTCGGGGGGAGGTGGCTCGATGCTCGCCACGTCGAACCCGGCGCCGCCGAGGCGACCGTTGGCCAGCGCCTCCAGCAGGGCCTGCTCGTCCACCAGGCCGCCGCGGCCCACGTTGATCAGCAGAGCCCCCGGTTTCATCATGGCCAGCTCCCGCGGACCTATCAGGTGGCGGGTGTAGGGGGTGAGCGGGCAGTGCAGGCTGATGACGTCCGCGCTTTGCAGCAGCTCGTCGAGGGGCAACCGATCCTCGTCGTGGCTGGCGCCGACCTGGCTCTGGGCATAAAAGACCTCCATGCCGATGGCACTGGCCCTCTGCCCCAGGGCCTGTCCCAGGGTGCCCTTGCCGATGATGCCGAGGCGCTTGCCGTGCAGATCCGTGATGGGGTGATCGAAGAAGCAGAACTGGCCGCTCTGCTGCCAGCGCCCCTCCAGCAGGGACTGGCGCCAGGCGAACAGGTTGCGAGACAAGGCCAGCATCAGTGCCATGGCGTGTTCGGGCACCGAAGGGCCCGAGTAGTTGCGGATGTTGCAGACGCCGACGTTGGCGGCGCGGCACGCCTCCAGATCCAGGTTGTCACTGCCGGTGGCCGCCAGCGCGATGAGTTTCAGGTCCGGCAGCCGGGCCAGCTCGGCGGCGCCGATGCGCACCTTGTTGATGATGGCGATGCTGGCGCAACTGAGCCGCTCCACCACCTGTTCCGGTCTCGTCTCGGGGTAGCTTTGCCAGTGATGGGGGAAGTCGGGGCGACGCAGATTGATGCCGGCGTCCAGGGTGTCACTGTCGAGAAACACGATTTGCTGCATTAAGCCTCCTGCCGTTGAGGCGTTTATGATGCCAAACATCGGCGACCGAGGGCCAGTTTGCAGCGCATCAATGGCTTGGCAATCGCGCCGGATGTGAGGCAGGCGGCATTTTTGGGGTCAGATCCAGCCCAGATGGGTCAGCCAGCCCTGGATGCGACCCGGCGTTTCGCCCAGTTCCATCAAGGCATAGGGACGGTAGTTGAGCTTGTGGCTGCGGCGGCTCTCGCTCTGGCGAGCCTCGGCAGCCAGCAGGGGCCAGCGTCCCCCGTCTTCCTGATAGAGATCCAGGGTGGGAATGCTGGCCTGGGCCACCTGCTTGGCCAGGGTCTGGTTGCTCAGCTGGTTGGGAAAGAAACCGTCGAGCAGCACCAGGGCATCGGGGGCGGGCAATTGCTCGCTGGTGATGAGGTTGGCGGCCCAGGCCGCGCTGGTGCCTTGCGCCAGCAACAGCTTGAACCCGCCCTCCTGCAGCTTGGCGTCACCGAGCTTGACGATGCGTTCGGCAAATTGCCGGCGAAATGCGTCAATGTTCTCCTGCTTTTTCTCTGAGGCCGGATCCAGCTCGGTCTGCTGGGGGGAGGGGAGCAGCAGCAGGGTATCGAAGCCGAGTCGACCCAGATCCCGGGTCAGTTGCCACAGCTGGCCGCTACGCTGCCAGTCCGGCAGCAGGATGGCGAGCCCCAGATAGCTGTCGCCGTCGTGCTTGGCAAAGAGCACCCTCTGCTTGTCGATCCGGGTGCTGTCAGGCACTCCCTTCCAATCGCTCTCCTGCCAGTGATCGAGAGGGGCCGGGGGCGAGATCTCGTTGGCCGGCAAGGTGGTGCTCGCCAGCAGGGTCAAAAACAGCAGTGGTAAGGATAATCTGGCCATGATGCGCTCCCCGGTTGACTGGGTTAGCGGCGGCGTGCCGGATTTCTGAAGGGGGTCGGGGGATCCAGTAGCAAGAGGGAAGGGGCAGGCCCCTTCCCTTGACGGGCTCAGGGCCGGGCAAGTCTGCCGAGCTGGCGGTCGTGCAGGGGGGAGAGCAGAAGCAGGGCGCTGACGGCCCCCATCAGGGCGAAGAACATATCGGACTGGGTATCCCAGGGGTCGCCCTGGGTACCGAGGAACTCGTCGGCGCCCTGACCCAGAGCCAAGGCGGCGCCCCACTCGATGAGTTCATAGCTGGCGCTGACGGCGAGCACCACGCAGATCACCAGAAACACCAGCATCTTCTTGCCCTGCACATGGTGGCCGCGCAGCAGTATCTCGCGACAGGCCAGGGCGGGCACGAACCCCTGGAAGAAGTGGCCAATCTTGTCATAGGGGTTGCGACTGAGATCGAACCACTGCTGCAGGTCGAAACCGAGCGGCACCCGGGCATAGGTGTAAGCACCCCCCAGCATCAGCACGGCCCCGTGCAGAAAGATGCACAGGTAGAGCAGGTTGGTGAGGGGGTAGCTGCGCTGACTCAGCAGCAACAGCGGCAGGACGATCAGCACGGGGGCGACTTCCAGCAACCAGGTGACCCTGTCATAGGGTTGCCAGCCGGAGAGCACCAGCAGTACCAGGGTGAGCAGCAACAGCAGGAGTTTTTGATGAGATGTCATAGGGAGCCTGTGAGGGAGGAGGAACCTGACTTCATGGTGTAGTCCCAATCGGCGCGAGACGAAAGGGGGCAGGGGAATTCTCCCTCAATGGAAGGCCCGCTGTCACTGACCGGGGCTGAATGATCGCAGGGCTGGTGCCCATAAAGAAAAAGCGAGCCTGGGGCTCGCTTTTTTCAACACGGGCGTGAAGCCGTCAAATCAGTTGACGCGACGCTTGAATTCACCGGTGCGGGTATCGATTTCGATCTTGTCGCCGATCTCTACGAAGGCGGCAACGGCCAGCTCGTAGGTGGTGCCCTTCAGGCGGGCCGGCTTGGTCACTTTACCGGAGGTGTCGCCACGGGCGGCCGGCTCGGTGTACTCGACTTCGCGAACGATGGTGGTCGGCAGTTCTACGGAGATGGCTTTCTCGTTGTAGAAAGTCACTTCGCAGATGTCTTCCATGCCGTCAACCATGTAGTTCAGGGCGTCACCCAGGTTGTCTTTCTCGACGTCGTACTGGTTGTACTCGGTGTCCATGAAGACATACAGGGGGTCGGAGAAGTAAGAGTAGGTGCACTCTTTACGCTCCAGCTGAACGACTTCCAGCTTGTCGTCGGCCTTGAATACGGTCTCGGTGGCGCTGCCGTTCAGCAGGCCTTTCAGCTTCATCTTGACCACGGCGGAGTTACGGCCGGATTTGTTGAATTCGGCTTTCTGGACCACCATCGGCTCGGTACCGATCATGACGACGTTACCAGCGCGGATTTCCTGTGCGGTTTTCATGTAAAAATTCCTGTTCGTATACGGGCAGATAAAAACTGCCAGATTATATACGGCTTTCTAAAAATTTCACCAGCCGAGTGACGAGATCCCCATCGGCAAGCAACTTCTGTGACCAGCTTCGCGCATGTTGTTGCCAAATAGTGCCGAATTGCGGCCATTGGGCCCAGAGTTCGCGCACATCTTGCCCATGGTTGAGGGCATGATTGAAGGCGCGCAGCCAGTGGGCCGCATCAGTTGGCAAGTCGGCCAGATCTGGCAAGCTAGATAAGTAGTGGTCGAGGAAATCATCCAGCTTGGCAATGTGAGCCTGATCGTCCTGGGGATAGATGTGCCACAGGAAGGGCCTTGCCGCCCATTGGGCCCGCACGAAGGAGTCTTCGCCGCGCACCAGGTTGAGATCGCAGCTCCACAGCAGCCGATCGTAGCCCGCCTGGCTCGTCATCGGCAGCAGCTTGATGGCAAGCTGGCCCGCCTGAAGCAGATCCCCCGCCCTGGCCGTGCCGATGGCACTCTCAAGACCTGCGCCGCTGAGCACGTCGTTGAGGGAGCGACCGAGCGGCAGCAGCAGGGTGACCGGGGTGGCGCCCTGGCTCCAGCACTGGACCAGGCTTTTCAGCGCCTCGCTCTCGTAGGTGAAGAGGCTTATCCGCAGCTCGTCTTGCGCCCTGGGCGGCAGCCCCAGGCTCGCCCAGTAGGCGGCAAGGCCTGCCTCATCCTGCTGCCACCGCTCCCGCTCGGCGATGAGTCCCTGCTCGCACAAGAGGCCACCGGTCTTAGCCGTGAAGCCCGGGAAGAAGAAGTATTTATTGAGGCTCAGCTTGCCGACCCGCTGCGGCGAGGCGAGGCCGTGGCAATCCTCGACCCAACTCTCCGCCGAGAGGTACTCCAGATTGATCCAGCAGGGGGGGGGGCTCTGCTCGGCCATTCGTTCGATAAAGGAGGCGGGCAGCTCGCAGGCGAAGGCCTCTATGACCACTCTGGCCGGGATGGCATCCGCTGGCAGGGGGCCCTGCCAGCGCTGGATGTGAATTCCCTCAACCCACTGGCGATCCAGCGCGGGATTAAGCCCCGGGCAGATGCGGGCGAAGCTCGCCAGGTCGTCCACCCAGAGCCGCACCTCTCCATGCCCTTCCCGCTCCAGCTGGCGGGCTAGCCGCCAGGTGACGCCTATGTCGCCGAAGTTGTCCACCACGGTGCAGAAGATGTCCCAGTCGAAGGGGGGCAGGGGGCTTGTCATGGCTCGGGGTTCCAGATGCAAAAAAACCGGTGCGCAGGGTAGCACACCGGTGGATTGGCTTCTAACCGTCAGCGCGTGACGGCAGTCAGCGGCGAGTTACTCCTTGCCGTAGACGTTGTTCTCCTGCTCGCGCACCCGGATGAAGGTGGTGCGCTTGGTGAGCTCTTTTAGCTGGCTGGCGCCGACATAGGTGCAGGTGGAGCGCACACCGCCGAGGATGTCGCGCACGGCGTTCTCGACCGGGCCGCGGTAGGGCAGCAGCACCGTCTTGCCCTCGGAGGCACGGTATTCGGCGACGCCGCCGGCGTGCTTGTCCATGGCACTGGAAGAGCTCATGCCGTAGAACTTCATGAAGGGCTCGCCATCCACGTCCACCACTTCGCCGCCGCACTCCTCGTGGGCCGCCAGCATGCCCCCCAGCATCACGAAGTCGGCGCCGCCGCCAAACGCCTTGGCCACGTCGCCCGGGCAGGTGCAGCCGCCGTCACCGACGATCTGGCCACCGAGGCCGTGGGCCGCATCGGCGCACTCTATGATGGCGGAGAGCTGGGGGTAGCCGACGCCGGTCTTGACCCGGGTGGTGCAGACCGAGCCCGGGCCTATGCCCACCTTGACGATGTCGGCGCCGGAGAGGATCAGCTCCTCCACCATTTCGCCGGTGACCACGTTGCCCGCCAGGATGACGTGGTTCGGGCAGGCTTCACGGATCTTGCGCAGGAACTCGACGAAGTGCTGGGAGTAGCCGTTGGCCACATCCACGCAGATGAAGCGCAGCGCCTCGGACATGGCGAGGATCTGGCGAGTCTTGATGAAGTCCTCTTCCGAGGTGCCGGTGGAGACCATCACATGGCCCAGCAGGGCAGGATCGGTGTCGTTCACGAAGGTTTGCCACTGGGCGAGGCTGTAGTGCTTGTGTACCGCCGTCATCATCTCGAAGCTGGCCAGGGTACGCGCCATGGCGAAGGTGCCGACGGTGTCCATGTTGGCGGCGATGACGGGCACCCCCTGCCACTGGGTCCGGGTGTGCTTGAAGGTGAACTGACGGGTCAGGCTGACTTGGGAACGGCTCTTGAGGGTAGAGCGCTTGGGACGAAACAGGACATCCTTGAAACCGAGCTTCAAGTCTTCTTCGATACGCATTGCAAATTCCTTATTGAGCCTTGTGAAAGTCACTGTTGCAGTGGGCAAAATTTTCGGCAGGCACAAAAAAACCGCAGGTTTTCAAGGCCTCCGGTTTACAACAGTCTAGGCAAAAATCCCGCCAGAACAAGACTGATAATTCGCTCATCATTGTGTTAGCCTTTGGCGTCACAACCTGAGGTTGGCCACCAGCTTCATCCAGCACCTCGCCACGACTCTTCTCTCCCCTCTTTTTGCCCCCTGCACCAGGGTCAACTGCTGTCGGATCCCCCATGCCGTGAGTGCCAGAGGCCGGGGTTCTGGGCGCCTGCGCCACGTTTGCCAGTTGACAGGGGCCTGCGTGCTGCCCACTCTGGCGCAGAGGGCCAGCGTGGGCCCGCTTCGACGAGGAGAACACATTGTCCGTATCACACAAAGCCGGCTGGTTGTTGTTGGCCAGCCTCTGCTTCTCATCGGGCGCCTGGGCGGCCCCCACCGTCTATGGCTGGATCGAGAAGGGCCTGATCATGCCAAGTGGCGTCGCGGTCAAGATGAAGCTGGATACCGGGGCGCTCACCTCGTCCCTCGATGCGCGGGAGCTGCACCACTTCAAGCGTGACGGCAAGCCCTGGGTGCGCTTCACCCTGGCGTTGACCGATGCCAACACCGACAAGGAGGTGCGCCAGACCCTGGAGCGGCCGGTGGAGCGCAGCGTGACGGTGCGCGGTGCCGGTGGCATGGAGGAGCGTCCCACGGTGACCATGTCCATCTGTGTCGGTGACAAGGTCTACAAGGAGTGGTTCACCCTGCGGGATCGCAGCGACATGATCTATCCCGTGCTGCTCGGTCGTCGTCTGCTGGCGGAGCTGGGGCCGGTGGACTCCGCCCGCACCTTCACGGTGCAGCCGAGCTGTGGCTAGGCGTCATTCCAAAGGCGCGAGGATCGCACGCGGGGCCCGAGGCCCCGCGTTTTTTCTCCCCTGAGGTCTGTGCCTTCTATGCCGGGCGGGGGGCGGCGGGCAGCAGCACGCTCACCTCAAGGCCCCCCTCGGGCCGGTTGTGGATGTCGAGGTCCGCGCCGTGCAGTTGCACGATGCGCTGGACTATGGCCATGCCAAGCCCCACCCCATCCCCCTGCTGGGGGTTGACCCGAAAGAAGCGCTCGCACAGGCGCGACAGGGCGGCGGTGGGAATGCCGGGGCCATTGTCCCGCACATCCACCCTGACCCTGTTGCCCTCCTGAGTGATCACCACGGCGACCTCGCCGCCCACCTGGGTGTAGCGCAGCGCGTTGTCGATGAGGTTGCCAAACATCAGCTCCAGCAACATGGCCTGTCCCATCACCTGCAGATGCTCGTCGCCCTCGAGGGAGAGTTGCAGGTCCTTCTTCAGGGCGATGGGGGCAAGGGTGGCCAGGGTGCCCTGCAACAGCAGGCTCAGATCCAGCCTGCCGAGCGCCGGGACCTGCTGATTGTCGATGCGGGCCTGGGTCAACAGCTGGCGGATCAGCCGGTCGCTGCGATCGAGCGCCAGCAACATCTTGCGCAGCGCCTGTTCGCGGCTGAGATCATCCTCGGCCGCCAGGGCATTCTCGCTGTGGATGCGCAGCACCGCCAGCGGGGTGCGCAGCTCGTGGGCCGCCTCGTTGGTGAACTGTTTCTCCCGCTCTATGGTGTCCGCCAGGGTGTGCATCAGCCGATTGATCTCCGCCACCAGCGGCGTCAGCTCCTCGGCCTTGATGGCCAGGTTGAGCGGGCTCAGGTTGGCAGGATGGCGCTCGCCGATGGCCTGGGTCAGCTGGTGCAACGGAGCCAGGCCACGTTGCACCAGCCACCAGAGCAGGACGAGCAGGAAGGGCAGGGTGATGAAGAGCGGCAGCATGGTCAGGGTGGCCATCTTGCTGGCCAGCTCCCCTCGCTCGTCATCCCGCTCCGCGACGATGAGCCAGGTGTGCTCATCTTCGTTGTAGAGGGTGAAGGTGCGCCACTCGTGGTGATCCTTGGTCTCGCTGTTGAAGCCGCGTTCCAGGGTGGTCAGGGGCTGATCCGGTGCATTGGGTGAGCGCAGCAGTATGATGCCCTGCTCGCTCAGCAGCTGGAAGTAGAGGTTGTGTTCGAACTCGTGGCCGTAGGGGGTGAACTCGTTGTCCCGCCCCAGCTGGCTGAAGCTGCGTTTCTCCTGATGAAAGGTGTCGGGCACGGCCTGCTCCCACTCCTGGTAGACGGCGCCGTTGCTGGGCAGCTCGCCGCGCTGCTTCAGATAACGGCTGAGCAGCTGGTTGGTGATGCGGGCGGACTGGGCGAGACGGGCATCGAACAGCTCTTCCATCTCGTGGTTGGCTTCCAGATAGCCGATGAGGCCGCTGACGGCCAGGCTGAGACTGACCAGGGCCAGGATGCCGGAGAGCAGGAAGCGACGGATGGAGCGGACGCGACTCATTGGCTGGATATCCCTCTGGTGCCCAGGGTATCTGGCTGCGGCACAATGTAGCCGACGCCGCGGATGTTGCGGATGAGCTCGGGGAAGAACTTCTTGCGCAGGTGGTGAATGTGTACCTCCACCGCATTGCTTTCGGCTCCCTCATCCCAGCCATAGAGGCTCTGCTGCAGCTGATCACGGCTCAGCACCCGGCCGCTCTGGCTGATGAGCTCCTGCAGCAGCTTGTACTCGTGGGGAGTCAGTTTGACTGCCTCCCCCTGATAGGTGACCTGCTGGGATTCGGGATAGATGAGGATATCGCCATACTCCAGCACCGCCTGGGCCTGTCCCTTGCTGCGGCGCACCAGGGCGCGCAGGCGGGCGTTGAGCTCCTGGAGGGCAAAGGGTTTCACCATGTAGTCGTCGGAGCCCGCGTCCAGCCCCAGTACCCGGTCGTCCAGGGCATCACGGGCGGTGAGGATGAGCACCGGCAGCGTCTGTCCCTCCCGGCGCAGCTTGCGTAGCAGGCTGATGCCGTCGATGTCCGGCAGATTGAGGTCCAGGATGAGGGCGGCAAACTCCTCGCTCTTGAGCGCCGACAGGGCGGGCAGCCCCTGCTGCAGCCAGTCCACCGTGTAGCCGCTGCTGCGCAGGGCATCCACCATGCCATCCCCCAGCATCACATCATCTTCCACCAACAGGATCCGCATTGTTCTCTCCCTCAAATGACGCTGCCCACCAGTATGCAAGTTGGTGGGCAGAGTTTAAATAGCGCACTGATATGCTTGTGTTTATAGCTTGGCGAGACGCTCGCGGATTTCCGTCCTGCGCCCTTCGTCCGCCACCTCGCGGCCCGGTCTGGCCGGGGCGGCCAGGGCCTTGTCCAGATAGATCTTCGCCTGGTCTTTGTCCCCCTGTTCCAGCAGGAAGTCGCCGTAGAAGAAGTTGGGATCGATGCCGGTAGGATTGATGGTGAGTGCCTGCTTGAGCAGCTGCTCGGCCTTGTCGTCATCCCCGAACCCGACCGGCCAGCCTGGCACCTGGTAGTAGAGCGAGCCCAGGCTGGTGTAGGCGGAGCCCTCCAGCGCCTTGGGATCCTGCTTGATGGCGATCTCCAGCTTGGCCTTGGCCTCTTTCACCAGGCTGAGGGCCCCGAGGCCGCCCTTGGCGCCGGCCCAGGTGCTCTTGACGATGGCAGACCAGATCAGCAGATCGGTGCGAAAGGCCTCCTTGGCACTGGCCTGATCCGCCTGGGCACTCAGGGTCTCCAGGCAGCTCTCCTTGGCCTTGCCGGTCTCCTGATACTGGCAGTGGGCCCACTGCTGTTGAATGGTGGGCAGGGCATCGGCGGCCTGAACCAGGCTGCTGGCGAGGGCGAGCAGCAGGGCGCTGTGGCCAAATCGGGGGCGCAAAGTGGCGTGTTTCATCTCAATGTTCCTTCTCGTGCGTGGCACAGGTGGGGTTGTCCCCGTGATCGGTGGCCAGGTGGGCTGGGCGGCGGGCATGGCGCTCGATGACGGGCAGTTGTCTGGCGAGCGCCTTGTCGACCAGGGCGGGCAGCAGGCTGTTGAGCCGCACGAACAGCTTCTCCGGCCAGCCGAGCCAGCTGCGGCGTGTCTCGTTGCACAGGGCGATGACGGCCTCCTCGGCGACGTCCTGAGGGCTGTCGGTGTGGGTGCCGAGCTCGGCATTCATGGCGTAGGCCGCCTCGGAGTTGAGGTGGGTGCGGGTGGCGCGGGGGGCAAAGTGCAGCACCTTGATGCCGGAGCCCTCCAGCTCCCGGCCCAGCGCCTCGCTAAAGCCCCGCAGGGCAAACTTGCTGGCGCAATAAACGCTGTAACCGGCATAGCCGATGGCCCCGAGGCTGGAGCCTATGTTCATGATGACGGCGGGCTTGCGCAGCCTCGGCAGCAGGGCGCGGGTGAGCTGGATGGGGGCCTCGACGTTGAGCAGCAGTTGGCGCGTCACCTGCTCGCTGCTCTGATCCTCCAGCCAGGCGAACTGGTTGCAGCCCGCGCTGTTGATCAGCACGTCCAGCCCGTCATCCAGCGCCGGGTGCTGCAGCAACCGGGCCCGCTCCTGGGGCGAGCCCAGATCGGCGGTCACCGTCTGATGGCGCTCCGGGTGGGGCAGCTCCTTGCGCAGCCGTTCCAGTGCGCTGGCCCGGCGTCCGTGCAGCAGCAGATGCGCCCCCTGGGCCGCCAGCTCCAGGGCCAGGGCTTCCCCTATGCCGCCGCTGGCGCCGGTGAGCAGTATGCGTTTGCCTTCGAGCTTCATTGGCAGGATCCCGTGAGCTGATGGAGCATGTCGCCATAGAGGCGGTAGACCACCTTGGCGGAGTGAATGATGGCGGCCTGATCGGCGGCGTCTTCCACCCGGTTCATCAGGGATTCGAAGAACTTGAGGTGCTCCTGATCCAGGGCGCCGTGAGAGCTGAGGTAGCTCATCGCCTGGGGTGGCAGGCCCAGACCGCTCTTGAGCTGGTCCGCCACCGTCAGGGCGATGGCGACGCTGGTGCCTTCCAGCACCTGCACCATGCCGAAGAAGCCCATGGTGTTGCCGCGCTGGATCTGGTCGTAGAGGAAGGCGACCATCAGCTCGATGGGCAGGCCGGGTCGGCCATGGCGCACCGCCTCGGCGTCACCGCCGCAAGCGCGGATGTCATTGAGGATCCACTCCTGGTGGCCGTACTCCTCGTCGATGTACTCCCGGATGGCGCCGCGCACCCACTCATACTCCTGTCCCAGCTTGCCGCCGGTGGCCATCAGGAGCGGCACCGTGTGGCGCACGTGGTAGTAAGCCTCTGCCAGAAAGGCGAGGTAGGTCTCCCGGCTGATGTCGCCGCGGCGGCAGGCCTCGATGATGGGGGCATTGAACAGGTGCTCGCGCTCGGCGGCGGTGGCGTGTTGCAGGGTCTGGTAGAAACTCATGAGGATTCTCCTGTGAGGCCTTGAGTCAGGCATTGGTCGATCTGCCGGGAAAAGTGGTGATAAATCTCGTTGCGACGGGGGCGGCCGTTGGCCGTCAGCAGGCCGGGGTGCTGATCCAGCGCCACCGGCAGCCAGTGATGGATGCGGGCGTAATCGGGCAACTGCTGGTTGAGCCGGGCAATCTGCTCGGCCAACTGGAACTGGGTGCCCGGCAGCGGCTGGATCAGGGCGACGTTGGCGGGCTGGCCGTCACCGAAGATCACGATGCGGACGATGGCCGGGCAGAGCTGGGCCTGGGCCTCCACCCACTCCGGCGAAAAGTTGCGGCCAAAGGCGGTGATCTGCACGTTCTTCTTGCGCCCCGTGATGTGCAGGTAGCCCTCTGCGTCCAGGTGACCCAGATCACCGGTGGCGATGGTCGGGGTGGCGGGCGCCTCTTCCCCCAGATAGCCGAGCATGGCGCTGCCGCTCACCATGACCTCACCGTCGGCGGCCAGGGTGACATGGCAGTGGGGCAGGGGGCGGCCGACGCTGCCCGGACGGTCATCGTCCGGGCCGTTGAGCGCCACGACCGAACTGCACTCCGACAGGCCATAGCCCTCATAGACTGGCAGCCCCAGCGCACGGGCATGGGCAATGAGCGCGGGGGCGACCTTGCCGCCACCGACGGCGACGAAGCGTAGTCCCTTGAGTCGTTCGGCCAGGGCCGGGGTGTTGGCGCACAGTGCCAGCAGCAGGCGCAGCAGCTCGGGTACCAGCACCAGGCTGTGGCTGGGCCAGCGTGCCAGGGCCTGGCCCAGCATGGCCGGGTCGAGGGTGCTGGAGCCGGTGAAGCCCAGCTCGCCGAGTGAGGGGATGCGGCTGCAGGCGCCGGTGAGCAGCGGCACGTACAGACCGGTCAGATTCTCCAGCAGGGTGGCCAGGGGCAGCAGGGTCAGGTGCTGTTCAACCCGGGCCGGGGCGACCCTTAGGGCCAGGGATTCGCAGACCGCCATCATCTGGGCAAGGGACAGGCAGACCCCCTTGGGCTGGCCCGTGGTGCCCGAGGTATAGGTGATCTTGGCGGTGCCGTCCGGCAGGGCCGGAGGCGCGAGCGGGGTGCGCCGCCACAGGGGCAGATCCTGTTCGTCGGCGGTGCCCGTCATCAGTATGAGGGGGGCTGCGGCCTGCCAGCCCTCATGTTCGGGCCCCACCAGGGCGTCGGCCCCGCTGCTCTCCAGCAGCCAGGATTGCTGCGCCGGGCTGAAAAAGTGGGGAACCGGAATGAACACGATCCCGGCCCGGGTGCAGGCCAGATCGAGCAGCGCCCAGGGCAGACCGTTGTCGAGCTGCAGGGCCAGGCGGCGAATGCCGGCTTGCTGCAAGCGGTCGGCCAGGTGCTGGATCTGCTGCCACAGGGTCTGGTAATCCAGCGCGCCCTGACTGCCTTGCAGTGCCGGTTGTCGCGGCGTCAGGCTGGCGTGGCGGGCGATGGCATCAAACAGGCTCATTGAGCGCACCTCTTGTCATTGTCGGCGTGGCTAAAAAGCATGGGCATGGGCCCCAACAGGTTGAGCAGCAGGCTGCTCTGGGCGAGCACCTCGCGCCCCTGGTTGATGTCCCCGGCCATCACCTTGGGCTGGCAGCGGTAGTACTCCCCCCAGGCGCTGGCGTCTTCCCCCACCTGATGGGCCTGGGCGGGGGCCAGCTCCACCGGGTTGAGGCGCAGCCGGGCAAAGCTGTTGCGCAGTTTGGCGGTGCCGGTGAACACCACGTAGTCGAGGGCGTTGTCACACAGCAACCGGCACAGGGCGGCAAACATCAGGCGGGCATTGCCCGGCTCGCTGCAGGCGAGGTTGCCCACTTCGATGATGCGGTTGCGTGCCGGTCTTACCCCGAGGCGGGTTTCGATGGCGGCCTCGATGGGCTGCTCCAGATACTGCTCCAGATAGAGGGGCTGCTCACGCTCCCCGGTGCTGGCGTGGTTGAGGCCACAGGCGCCGACCAGCACCCCATCGGCCCGGTAGAGCCCGAGCAGGCAGGGCAGAAAATGGGGGATGCGGGCGTTGAATTCGAGGGTGTAGGCGGCCTGGATATAGGCTTGCAGCGCCATGACCTGCTGCGGGGACTGTGCCAGCAGCAATCTGTAGGGGGCTTGGATCTCTATGGTCATGGTTGGCTCCTTCTCTTGGGATGGCTTGAGAGTAAAAGGGCAAACTTAAGAAACCCTTAAGGAGTAAAAAAAGTTGTCAGCAAGGCGGTGGGCAGGCAATCTGCGCGGCTGTCACCCAGGAGGATCCGTCATGTCATCAAGCGCCAGCTGCCCCCTCTGCTCGGCTCGTCACAGCTACCCCCTGCCGGTGGCGGGCAAGCGCTATCACCGTTGCCTGGCGTGCGAGCTGGTCTGGCTGGATGAGGCGGATCACCTGGACGATCAGGCCGAGAAGGCGGTCTATGACGGGCACGACAACCAGGTGGACGATCCCCGTTATCGCGGCTTTCTGATGCGCGCCTTCGGTGAGGTGCTCTCCCGGGTGAGCCCTCCTGCCAGCGGCCTCGATTTTGGCTGCGGCCCCGGCCCCGCCCTCATCGCCATGGGGCGGGAGGCGGGCTTCGAGATGGCGGGTTACGACAAGTTCTACGCCGATCAGCCCGAACTGCTCACCCGTCGCTACGATTTCATCACCAGCACCGAGGTGATCGAGCACCTGGCCGCCCCCCGCGCCGTGCTGGACGGGCTCTGGGCCTGCCTCAACCCCGGCGGCGTCCTGGTGTTGCAGACCCAGCGGGTGCTGGGTGACGAGCGCTTCAAGACGTGGCGCTACCGCCACGATCCGACCCACATCGTCTTCTTCGCCGAGGCCTCGTTTCGCGCCCTGGCGGCCCGCTGGCAGGCGGACCTCTGCTTCCCCCACGCCGATGTGGTGGTGTTCACCAAACCCTGAGACGGGCGTTTTCATTTGGCCATGAGTTGGGCATGCTGGTGGCCTGACACCCAGGAACGGATGCCCCTATCTCCATGTCGATCCCCCATTTGTCATTGCAAGACGCCCGCCACCTGCAACTCGCAGCCCAGGGGCTGCTGACTCCGCGCCGCGCCAAGGCTGCTCCCTTCGATCTGCTGGCCTGCATAAGGCGCATGGCGCTGCTGCAGATAGACACCATCTCTGTGGTGGCCCGCAGCCCCTATCTGGTGCTGTTCAGCCGGCTCGGCCACTACGATCCGCGCTGGCTGGAGCAGTTGCTGGCCGAGGGCAATCTCTTCGAATACTGGGCCCACGAGGCCTGCTTCGTCCCTCGCGAGGATTACCGGCTGCTGCGCCATCGCATGCTGGATCCCGCCGCCATGGGCTGGAAGTTTTCCGCCCAGTGGCTCAAGACCCACGGCGGCGAGATAGAGCAGATAGTCGAGCGGATTCGCCGGGATGGCCCGGTGCGGGCCGCCGATTTTGAGCGCAAGGAGGGCAAGGGCAACGGCTGGTGGGACTGGAAGCCCGAGAAGCGCCATCTGGAGGTGCTGTTCACCGCAGGGCGCCTGATGGTGCGCGAGCGGCGCAACTTCCAGCGGGTCTACGATCTCGCCGAGCGGGTCATGCCCGAGTGGGACGACGGGCGGGATCTGCCGAGCCCTGAGCTCGCCCAGCGGGACATGGTGCGCGCCAGCTGCCGGGCGCTGGGGCTGGTCAAGACCGGCTGGGTGGCGGATTACTACCGCCTGCGGCGCGGCAAATACGACGCCCTGCTCCATCAGCTGGCGGACGAGGGGGAGCTGTTGCCGGTGCGGGTGGAGGGCTGGCAGCACGGCGCCTTCGTGCACGCATCGCTCTCCGATGAGCTGACCCGGGCCCAGGCAGGCAGCCTCAAGGCGACCCACACCGCCGTGCTCTCCCCCTTCGATCCCCTGGTGTGGGATCGCAAGCGGGCCAGCGAGCTCTTTGGCTTTGACTACCGCATCGAGTGCTACACCCCGGCCCCCAAGCGCCAGTACGGCTACTTCGTGCTGCCGTTGCTGCGCCGGGGCCAGCTGGTGGGGCGTCTGGATGCCAAGGCCCATCGCAAGGAGGGGGTGTTCGAGGTCAAGAGCCTCTATCTGGAGCAGGGGGTCAGGGTGAGCGCCAGCCTGGCGCAGGATCTGGAGAAGGCGCTGCAAAAACTGGCCGACTGGCACCAGACCCCGCGGCTTCGCCTCGGCGCCATGCCGGCGCCCCTGCGGGCCCTGTGGCCGGAGCCATCGCTGCCTCTTTAGTTGGCAAACTTCGAGGATTAGTAAGATTTGTTTAAGTGTTGGAACGCTAGTTGGTTAGCGTACAGCGACAAGTTCAAACAGTGAGAGGCATCACTATGGTGACAGGACAACGACTTAATGCCCCACTTCGCGGGGTTTCAGCAGAGTTCGGTTACTACCCTGGGCGTTGTGATTTGGAGACCGAGAAATTCTCTATCAGAACGTTTCCGGATCATGAAAATATCGTAGCTGTCGTATCAGGAGACCCGAATGTCCTCAAAGGTTGGATCTATCCGGGGGCGCATAAGTATAGAGAATTCATGAGCGGAAATATTCGCTCAATGCCTTATAACACCAGAGTTTTCGGTCTTCCCATGACCCATGTTCTGACGCTGTCTGAAGGCAGAAACAGAGAAGAACTCGATTTCGTTGTGTGGTGCTTATCCTTTTTCATCGGTATGCGGCTAACCACAACAGAGGCGGGCTTTCTTGATGCAACCCCCATCCAGCCGGGAAAGCTCGTTGATTTTATCCTGAGTCGCAGCACTATCGCTGATGTCATCGAATTGGCGCTGGACTATCTGGAATCGGAGCGTGGTGATGCTCGTGCACCTAAGCGGGTGACAGCTGTCATCCATGCCTTGTTTCTGGCGCAGTATCCACAGAATCTTTCTTTTGAGCGGTTTCAGTACCTCTACATGGCACTGGATGCCTGTTTCAAGCTTGTTGTCGACAAGGAGGCGACGACGTCTCGCATTTCTCATGCGGGGCGTGTTCAATGGATGTGTCAAAAGTTTGGTATGCCTGTGCCTGATTGGGCTAAGCACAGCCAAATTGATCCTTCATCGCTATCAATCGTCCGCAACGACACCTTCCACGAAGCTCTGTTCTTTGATGGGCCGTTGGGGTTTGCGAGTTACGGCGGTAACCCGCGCTCAGCAGAACAGGAAAATACCCTACTGCAAATGGAAGCATTGGTTTGTCGGCTGCTGGTGGCCATTCTTGGTAAGCCTGGTGTCGGCTATGTTAAGACTTCCGTCAATACCAGAGAAATTCACGCACTGGAATTACGTGGATGAGGGCCAGCGCTAAGCGGAAATAAAAAACCGGGCACTGGGCCCGGTTTTATTATCTGTTGCTGGCAACCTAAGAATTACTGGAGTACCAGCACCATCAGCAGACCGACGGTGATGGCGGACACCAGGAAGGCGAAGCCATAGAACACATAGTGGTGCAGCTTGGTGGTGTGGATCCCAAGGTCATGCAGGCCGTGATAGATGCGGTGCATGCCGTGCCAGATCGGCAGGGCTATGATGACCAGCAGTATGCAGGCACCCCACCAGGAGCTGGCGAAGGCGAGCACGCGCTCGTAGCTCATGGTCTCCACGTCCATGATGCCCATGGGCACCAGCAGACCGGTAATGAGGACAATCACCGGCAGCAGCATGGCAACCACCATGCCACCGGCACCAAAGAGTCCCCAGTAAATGGGTTCGTCAGAACGTCTCATCATTAATCTCCTCAAGCCACGATGATCAGGATCAGCAGGGATACCGCCGCCAGCGCCACATATTGAGCGATGACGATCGGCTTCTCCGGCACCAGGTCTTCGCCACGGAAGATGCGCATGGCCTTGGGGGCCAGGGCAAACCAGGTCTTGGCGTGGAACAGGCAGGCTGCCAGCGCGATGACATGGAACAGGATGGCGACGGGGCTCTGCAGGGATTCCAGCCAGCCGTTGAACGCCTCCTGACCCTGCACCAGACGCAGCAGACCCCACATCAGCACCACGGCATAGATGGAGACGAAGATGCTGGTGCCTTCGCGGATCATGTAACCGGTGTAGAAGGCATTCTTCAGCCACCAGTCTTTCTTCATCTCGCGCACGTAGGGCTTACGTTTGCTTTGGGTGTTGTTCATGGTCTCACTCCTGGTCTCAATCCGGCTTGAACATGGCGATCATGTAGTCCTTGGCGCTCTCGACCTTGCCAAGCTGGATGGCTGCGGCCGGGTCTACGCCTTTCGGGCACACGTCAGAGCAGTAACCCACGAAGGTACAGCCCCAGACGCCTTCGTCCTGGCTGATGATCTTCATCCGCTCCTTGGACGCGCTGTCGCGGTTGTCGGCGTTGTAGCGATAAGCCAGCGCCAGGGCCGCGGGACCGGTGAACTTTTTGTTGATGCCGTACTGCGGGCAGGCGGCGTAGCACAGGCCACAGTTGATGCACATGGAGAACTGGTGATACTTCGCCATGTCAGCCGGGGTCTGGGTGTACTCGCCGTCGCACAGGTTGCGCGGCTCGGACGGGATGATGTAGGGCTTGATGCTCTCCAGCTTCTCGATGAAATCGGACATGTCGACCACCAGGTCGCGTTCGATCGGGAAGTTGTTGAGGGGCTCTATGGTCATCTTGCCCGGCAGGTAATCCCGCAGGAAGGTCTTGCAACCCAGCTTCGGAATGCCGTTGACCATCATGCCGCAGGAGCCGCAGATCGCCATCCGGCAGGACCAGCGGAAGCTCAGGGTGGAGTCCAGCTGATCCTTGATGTATTGCAGGGCATCCAGCAGGGACATCTCTTTCAGGTAAGGCACCTGGAAGGTCTGCATCCAGGGCTCGTTATCCTGCTCGGGACGGTAGCGCAGGATTTCAATTTCGATCATCTCAGCCATTCTTCTTAGCCTCGTCTTGTTTCTCACCCTCGGAACCGTACACACGTTTTGCCGGTTGGGATTTAGTGATCTTCACATCGGAGTAATCGATGGTCGGGGCGCCTTCCTGGTTGTAGAAGGAGAGGGAGTGCTTGAGGTAGTTCACGTCATCCCGCTCTTCGTAACCGTCCAGACGCTGGTGGGAACCACGAGACTCTTTGCGGTTGATGGCGGAATGGGCCATGGCTTCGGCCACGTCCAGCATGTAACCCAGTTCGATGGCGTACAGCAGGTCGGTGTTGAAGACAGAGGACTTGTCGTTGATCTTGACCTTCTTGTAACGGGCCTTCAGCTCGTTGATCTTGTCGATGGTGCCCTGCATCAGCTCTTCGGTACGGTAGATACCGACGCCGGCTTCCATGGACATGCCCAGTTCGTTGCGGATATCCGCCGGGTTTTCGGTCCCGTCGATGTCGAGCAGGGAGAGGTGCTGCTTGATGAGCGCCTCGGCCTTGGCGGCCAGTGCTTCGGTGTTGCCGTGCTGCTGGGTCGCCGCGAATTCGGCTGCCTGCTCACCGGCCACCTTGCCGAAGACCACTATCTCGGACAGGGAGTTGGAGCCCAGACGGTTGGCGCCGTGCAGACCGACGGAGGCACACTCGCCAGCGGCGTAGAGGCCTGGCATGCGGGTGGCGCACTTGCCGTCAGTTTCGATGCCGCCCATGGTGTAGTGGGCAGTCGGACGGACCGGGATCGGCTCTTTCACCGGATCCACACCCACGTAGGCCTTGGCCAGTTCGCAGATGAAGGGCAGGCGCTCTTTCAGGTACTTCTCGCCGAGGTGGCGCAGGTCGAGGTGAACCACGTCGCCCATGGGGCCCTGGATCACGCGGCCTTTCTGCTGCTCTTGCCAGAATGCCTGGGAGAGACGGTCACGGGGACCCAGCTCCATGTGCTTGTTCTTCGGCTGGCCGACCGGGGTTTCCGGGCCCAGACCGTAGTCTTGCAGGTAGCGGTAGCCATCCTTGTTGAGCAGGATGCCACCCTCGCCACGACAACCTTCGGTCATCAGTATGCCGGTGCCCGGCAGACCGGTCGGGTGATACTGGACGAACTCCATGTCACGCAGCGGCACGCCGTGACGGTAGGCCAGCGCCATGCCGTCGCCGGTGACTATGCCGCCGTTGGTGTTGTAGCGGTAAACGCGACCGGCACCGCCGGTGGCCAGCACCACTGACTTTGCCTGGATGAAACGGGTGATGCCGTTCTGGATGTCGAAGGTCAGTACGCCCTGGACGCGGCCATCTTCCACGATGAGATCCAGACAGAAGTGCTCGTCATAGCGCTTGATGGTCGGGTACTTGATGGAGGTCTGGAACAGGGTGTGCAGAATGTGGAAACCGGACTTGTCTGCGGCGAACCAGGTACGCGGGATCTTCATCCCGCCGAAGCGGCGGACGTTGGCCTTGCCATCCGGCTTGCGGCTCCAGGGGCAGCCCCAGTGCTCCAGCTGGATCATCTCGTTGGTGGCGTTGTTGACGAAGTACTCGACCACGTCCTGCTCACACAACCAGTCGCCACCGGAGACGGTGTCGTTGAAGTGGTTTTCGAGGGAGTCGTCATCACGGACGACGCCTGCGGCGCCACCTTCGGCGGCCACGGTGTGGCTGCGCATCGGATAGACCTTGGAAATCAGGGCGATTTCCAGCTCCGGGTGGGCTTCTGCAATGGCGATTGCGGCACGCAGGCCACCGCCACCGGCACCGATGATGGCAACATCGGTCTTGATAATATCCACATCTGCCTCCTTAGGGATAGATTTGCTGGGCACGATTTTGCTCTATGAAAAAAATTCAGGCTTGATGCAAGTCAAACTGCTTTGTTTTAGTGCTTGGCAACGGTGATTTTTATTACAACCACCCCATTCCTTGGATGAAAATGCCGTCATTATCGCCATCCATCAGTGATCTGGATCAGCCGTACTCGCTACTCGAGTGATTTTAACCCCAAGATTGTACGTAGTTTTCTTTCAAAAAAATGAGAAATGCCTCTCTTTTTAGGTATTACCCATAAAGTTTTTAAGTTTTTTATCAGAAATGTTTAATGATAACTATTATCATGTTGGCGACCGATGAAAAGACATCAAAAAAGTAATGCGAATATAGCCGTGGCAGGCATCATCTGTGTCACAAGGATATTCGAATGGAGAGGTTGATCACAGAGTGTTCTGTGTCGAAGGGGAATTATAACCATTGAAACAAAAAGGGTTTATATAAAAAAGGGGCCTGGACGGCCCCTTTTTATTGGTTCGATCAGATGCGGAACATGCCGACCTGATTGTTGAGCTCACCTGAAATATTTTTAAGTTGAGCCGAGAGGTTGCGGGAGCTGTCCGCATCCACCGCCAGCTCGTCCGAGACGTCCTTGACCGCCTGGATGTTGCGGCTGACCTCGTCGGTCACCGCCCGTTGCTCCTCGGCGGCACTGGAGATCTGGGTCGCCATGTCGGAGATCTGGTTGATGGAGGTGGTGATCTGCTCCAGGGCCTGGGTGGCGTCGTTCGCATCTTCCACACTGTTCTGGGCCAGCAGTTGACCCTCGTGCATGGTGCTGACAGCGCCCTGGGTATTGCGCTGCAGGGTCTCGATCATGCTGCGGATCTCGACGGTGGAGCTGTGGGTACGTTGTGACAGCACTCGCACCTCGTCGGCGACCACGGCGAAGCCGCGACCCTGCTCACCGGCCCGGGCGGCTTCGATGGCGGCGTTGAGCGCCAGCAGGTTGGTCTGCTCGGCGATGCCCTGAATGGTGGAGAGGATGGTGTTGATCTCCTGGGCGTTCTTCTCCAGCTCCTGGATGATGCCGGAGGCCTGCTTGACCTGGGTGGCGAGATCCGTGATGGAGCGCTGGTTGCGTGCGATCACCTGCTTGCCGTGCTCGCAACTGCTGGAGGAGCTGCGGGCCGCCTCTGCGGTCTGCTCGGCATTGCTGGCGACCTCGACGGCGGTGGCGGACATCTCGTGCACCGCGGTCGCAATCTGGGAGATCTCGTTCTGCTGGCGGGCCAGCCCCTGGTTGGATTTCTCCGCCATGTCGTGGGAGGACCTGGCCTGCTGGTTGAGCTGTCCGGAGGAGTTGGAGATGTCCTGCACCATCACGTGGATGCGCTCAATGAAGGTGTTGACGTGTTTGGCGACGGTACCGACTTCATCTTCCCGCTCGATCTTGATGCGACGGGTCAAATCGCCATTGCCGCGGGAGAGATCGGCAATCGCCTCGCCCAGGGTTTTCAGCGGGGCCAGGGAACTGTTGATGGCCACGTAGGAGAAGCCGGCCACGATGAGGATGGTCAGCAGGCCCTGCAGCAGGGCGGAGGTGACCATGCGGGAGACGGACTGGTAGGCGACCGCTTCATCCACCACTATGCCGAAATACCAGTTGGTGTTGGGGATCTCGGTGAGATCGAACACGCTGGCCTTGCCGCTGATCATCATCTCGGAGATGGTGTTGTCATGGGCCAGCTCGTTGACCTTGGCCGCCGTCAGCTCGGGAGAAAGGGTGGTGGCGGGTTTGAGGGCCAGCGCCTTGTCCGGGTGGGCGATGATGGTGCCGTTGCTGTCCACCAGGATGGCGTAGGTGCCTTCCGAGTTCATGGCCAGCACGTCCCGCACCAGGCCGTCGATGGAGACGTCACCGGCGATGACCCCGTCGGTGTTGCCACGGCTGAAAGGCTCGGCGATGGTGATGATGAGCTGGCCCGTGGTGATGTCGGCGTAGGGGGCCGTGATGGCGAGTTTGCCGGCCGCCGTGGCGTCCTTGTACCAGGGGCGCTGGCGCGGATCATAGCCGGCCGGCAGATCGGTGGGCTTGCTCTGAATCATCCGGCCATCCTTGGTGCCCACATAGACCAGGTCGAAGTTGCCCGCGTTCATGGACTGGGCCAGGTGACTGAGGGGCTCGTCCTCCTTGGTGAAGGCCTCCTTGGTGGCGGTGACCAGGTTGATGCGGGCATCGAGCCAGCGGGAGATGCCCTTCACGTTGGCGATGGAGCTGTCATCGATGAAACTCCAGATCAGCCGCTGGGTTTCGCTGCGCAGCTGGGTGGTGTTGTACCAGACCTGCAGGCTGGAGATGACCAGGATAATGGCCCCGATGGCGAGGACCAGCTTGTTCTTGATGGATAGATTCATGTTTACATCCTTGTGAGCGTCAGTCTGAGATCTGTGTGGTGTTTGTTATTGTTATGAGCCAACTCTGTATCGGCTGAAAGTGGACTTTATGTATCCCGGTGCACAGAAAATTTTCGATCTTTTTTCACCTCCTGATGGCCTGCCAGGGCGCGCTAATACTCAGCTGAATCGATCTGGCCGGTTGGTAAAGATGCCATCGACCCCCATGGCTGCGAGGGCATCCCCATCACTCACCTCGTCGACCGTATAGACCAATACCTTTAACCCTCGGCGATGGGCATCCGCCACCAGTCCGGCGTCGACAAAATCCACGTCGCAGTTCAGGGACCAGGCCCCCAACTCTTCGGCGAAGCGGGCGCCGTGCAGCGGCAGGCTGGCGGTCAGGGCGCCGAGGCGCAGCTCCGGCCGCAGCCGTGCGAAGTGCGCCAGCTCGGGATGGTGAAACGAGGAGACGACCCAGTGGGCCGGGGTGAAGCCAAGCTCCGCCTCGGCCCGCCTGGTCAGGGCCGCCACCGGCTCGGCGGTGTGCGCCCCCTTGAGCTCGATGTGCAGCTCGCAGCGCCCCGCAATCAGGCTCATCACCTGCCACAGGGTCGGGATCCGCTCCCCGTCCCCCGCATCCAGGCTCGCCAGATAGTCCCGGGACTGCTCTGTCAGCACCCCATGGCCGTCGGTGCAGCGTTCCAGTCGCCGGTCGTGGAAGACCCAGAGCTCGCCGTCTGCCCACTGTACGTCGAGCTCGATGGCGCCGACTCCGAGTGCGATGGCTATCTCCATCGCTTTGAGGGTGTTCTCCGGCGCCAGTTTGCTGGCACCGCGATGGGCAATGATCTGCATTCGCTGCTCCTGTTGTCGTCGTGGGGGATGAGTGAGCTAGAACCCCACCCCTCCCCTTATGAAGGGGAGGGAGCCATCATCCCCGACTCATCCTGATATCGATCTGCTGGTGGGGCAGATGCATGCCGAGCTGGTTGAGTTTCTCCAGGATCAGCGAGCGGACTTCGTGGGTGCATGATGGACATGCGGTGATCCCGCTCATCTCGCTCATCCCCGGCTCATCCTGATGTCGATCTGCTGGTGGGGCAGATGCATGCCGAGCTGGTTGAGTTTCTCCAGGATCAGCGAGCGGACTTCGTGGGTGCATGATGGACATGCGGTGATCCCGCTCATCTCGCTCATCCCCGGCTCATCCTGATGTCGATCTGCTGGTGGGGCAGATGCATGCCGAGCTGGTTGAGTTTCTCCAGGATCAGCGAATGGACTTCATGAGTGATCGGCATACGGTGATCCATGTTGTTCACATAGAGCCGGATCTCGTAGATGAGGGCCGAGTCGGTGAACTCGATCAGGAACACCTCGGGGGTGGGGGTATCCAGCACCAGGGTGGACTCCTGCACGCACTGCTCCAGCAGCTGCTGCACCCGCTTGGGCTCCTGGGTCAGGCCGATGCGGATGCGCAGCTTGACCCGGGTGATGGCATCGGACAGGGACCAGTTGATGAACTGCTCCGTGATGAAGGCCTTGTTGGGGACGATGATCTCCTTCCTGTCCCAGTCCACGATAGTGGTGGCGCGGGTCTTGATCTTGGTGACTGTGCCGGTCAGATCGCGAATGGTGACGGTATCGCCGAGCCGGATCGGCTTCTCGAACAAGATGATGAGGCCGGAGACGAAGTTCGCGAAGATCTCCTGCAGACCGAAGCCCAGGCCCACCGAGAGCGCCGCCACCAGCCACTGGGTCTTGGACCAGTCGATGCCGAGCATGGAGAAGCCGGTGAGGGCGCCGATGAGGATCACCAGATACTTGCTGACCGTGGTCAGGGCGAAGCCGGTGCCGGGGGAGAGGCTCAGGTGCTGGAGCAGGGTGAGCTCCATCAGCCCCGGCAGGTTGCGGGCGGTGACCACCGTCAGGATGAAGGCGAAGGCGGTCAGCATCAGATCCTGCAAGGTGATGGCGGAGAGCTGCTCTATGCCGGCCACCTTGCTGCTCACCTGCCATACCTCGATGCTGCTGAGGAAGCTGAAGGCCGAGTTGAGATCCGACCATTGCACCACCACCAGCATGGTGAAGCCCAGCATCAGCAGGGTGCGCACCAGCCCCAGCGACTGGGCGCTGATGGTGTCCAGATCCAGCTCGGGCTCCTCCACCACGTCCGGGATCTCGGAGCTGAGATCGTCCTCGTCACGCTCCCGCTGGGCCAGGATCTCGGCCCGTTTGCTCTTGGCGCGATCGAAGGCGAGGCGGCGGCGCTGGATCAGCATCCAGCGATGGGCCAGGTAGTAGACCAGCAGGCAGCCGAGTCCCGCCAGCAGACTCAGCTCCAGCTGGCGCAGCAGGATGCGGGAGGTGTAGAAGTAGCCAAACAGGGAGCCTAGCACCGCCAGCAAGGGGGCCAGCATCAGACTGTTCCAGATGAAGTGGTGCAGAAGATGGGGCTTGGTCATGTCCGCCTGGCCCCAGGTGAGCGGCAGCTTCTCCCGGTTGAGGCGGGCGAAGAACAGCAGCAGCCAGAGGGCGCCGACGATGAAGGCGAGGCGACCCAGGGAGTCGTAGAAGGCGTGCTCCTGATAGCTGTTGGCCATGCCCTGCACGAAGAAGCTGGGGATCAGCACCAGCAGCAGGGTGCGGAACTGGCCCCAGACCCGCTGCACCGGCTCCTTCGGCCAGCGGAAATGGAGGATGAGGATCCCCTTTTCCAGGGTCAGATGGCGGGCGACCAGCAGCGCCAGCAGCAGGAACCAGATCTCGCCAAGGCCCCGGGCCACGGCCACCGCGAAGGGGTATTGCCAGGCGCCGTCCAGCAGGCCGCGCATCATCAGCACCATGGCGGGCAGCGGCAGGGCCGCGAGCAGGGAGCGCACCAGCAGCCGGCTGGTGAGGCTGAACTTGTCCTGGGTTACCTTGCCGATGCGCGGGGCTATGTAGTGGCTGTATTGCACCAGATGGCGTCCCAGCTTGGCCCAGCACCAGGCAAGCACCAGCAGACCGAGCCCGGCCAGGGTCAGGGTCATGGGGTTGTTCTCCACGATGGCCCTGGGCAGTTGCAGCCAGTTGACGGGATCGAGCAGCAGGCTCAGGGCGGTGGGCACACCGAGCAGGACGGCCGGGGTGAGCGGGCGCACATCCGGCATCCAGAACAGGTGGCTGGCGCTGATCTCGCGGATCTCGTCGATCTTGCTGTTCTGGCGGCTGTAGAGCAGCTTGAGCCGGGTCTGCTCCTGAATCAGGGTATCCGAGGCGTCGTTGAGCCGGGTCAGCAGTTGTCGTCTGGCCTTGAGCAGGTTGTCGAGCACGGCCTGCTGGGCCCTGTCCAGGGTGATCTCATCCCCGCTGAGCAGGTTGTTGCGGATCTGCGCGGGATCCTTGAGGGCATCCTGCTCTGTCTCGTACTGGTACTTCGCCATGCGCGCCTTGACGATGTCGGACTCCAGCTTCTCCAGGGGGAAGTAGTTCGGCAGATCGGCCAGCTTGCTGCGCAGGTTTTCGCCGTAGGCGTTGCTTATCTGCAGCCATTCCAGTTGCTCGCGCACCGAGTTGACCAGATCGTTCAGTCCTGACAGGGAGGTGTCGATGCCGCGCTGCTCGTCCTGTACCCGCTCTATCTGATCTTCCAGGGCGCCGAGTTGCAGGGAGAGCGCCTGGTTCTGCTGTTGCTGCTCCTGCAGCAGGGGCAGATCCGAGGTGAGCTGCCGGCGCAGCCGCTCGCTTTCCGCCAGCGCCTGCTCCGTTTTTTCCCGCCGCAGCTGGTTTTGCTGGTTGAGCAGGCTGTTCTGCCACTCATCTTCGTCTGTGATGGCGAGGTTGAGCTCCTGCAGCTTCAGTTTGCCGAGATCGTTGCGTTGCTGGGCGGAGAGCTGCTCCAGCTCCAGCATCTGGATCCGGTCAGAGAGGCTCTGCTCCTTGAGGCGGGTGGCCAGTTGCTGGGCCTCCTGCAGGCGATCCGACTCGTTGCTGAAGCTCAAGCGATCGAGCTGGGAGCGGGTCTGCAGCAACTGCTTGCGCAGCTCATCGACCCGCACATGGTACTCCTGGCCCGTGCTCTCCAGCTGGTTGAGGCTGTCGGTCACCGCCTGACGCTCCTTGCGCAGGTTGATCTGGCGGTTGCTGCTCAGGCCAATGGCCTGGCGCAGTGCCTCTTCTTTCAGGGAAGAGAGGGGTGGGCGGGGCTGGGGTTGATAGTTGTGCAGGCTCTCCTTGAGGCGGGCCGACTCCTTGGGGTAGTCGATGAGGATCTGCTGATAGGCCTTGCCCTGCTCCCGATAGCGCTGGGCATCCCGGGCATACTGCAGCGCCTGCTGGTAGCTCTCCCGCAGTTGCTGGTTCTCGGGGCTGTCGGTCTTGGGGACGCTTTGCAGCAACTCTTCCACCTGAGTGACGGCATCATCGGCCTGGGCAGCGGAGAAGGGGAGCAGGCTGAGACAGAGCATCAGGCAGAGCAGGCGTTGCAACATGGCGCACGTTTCCGTTCATGAGAAGTCGCCTTAGCCTAAAGCAGGGGCAGGGGTGGGTAAAGCCTTCCACATTAATGATCTACAACATAAATAACGGGTGATCCGGGTCTTGTTTGGCTATTATTCTGGCCGTTCCCCTCCCTTGAGCAATTTATGTCCACTGTCGATCTGGGCACGGCCCCCCTCTCTTGCCTCTTCCTGCGTTACGTCACCCCGACGGTGGCCGCCATGCTGGTCACCGGCATCTATGTCACCATAGACGGCATCTTCGTCGGCCATATCCTGGGCCAGGATGGCCTGGCGGGCATGATGCTGGCCTACCCCATCTGCGCCGTGCTCTATGCGGTGGGGGCACTGATCGGCATGGGCTCCTCGTCGCTCGCCTCGTTTTATCTGGGCAAGGGGGAGCAGGCAAAGGCGCGCCACATAGTCGGCAATGCGCTGGTGATGGTGCTCATCGCCTCCGCCGTGCTCGCCTTCATCGGCATCCGGTACGGCAAGGAGATGCTGACCTGGATGGGGGCCGAGGGGGTCATCTTCGACGCCGGTTTCGCCTACCTGCAGTGGTACGCCTGGCTCGGGGTCTTTGCCGTGCTCTCCATGGCGTTCACCGCCCTGCTGCGCAACGACGGGCGACCCGGTCTCACCACCTGGATCCTGGTGGGGGGCGGCGTGCTCAACGTGCTGCTCGACTACCTGCTGATGGCGGTGATCCCCTGGGGGCTAGCGGGGGCGGCCATCGCCACCATGCTCTCCCAGGCGGTGACCGGGGGCCTGTGCCTGTGGCACTTCTTCACCCCCCGCAGCCAGCTGCGCATTCGCTGGGATACCCTGGTGCCGGACTGGCGGCTGATGCGGGAGACCCTGAGACTCGGGGTGTCGAGCTTCCTGATGTACCTCTATCTGTCTGTGGTGCTGGCGCTGCACAACAAGGCGCTACTGTCGGTCGGCAGCTCCCTGCACGTGGCCGCCTACGGGGTCATCAGCTACAGCGAGGCCTTCTTCTATCTCATCTTCGAGGGGATCGCCATGGGCATCCAGCCCATCGCCAGCTTCAACGCCGGGGCGGGCAACTGGCAGCGGGTGCTGCGGGTGCGCAACCTGGCGCTGGGGGTGACCCTGGTGGTGGCGCTGTGCGGCATGATCCCGCTCTACCTCTGGCCCGAGGGGGTGGTCTATCTCTTTGCCGGCGACAACGCGGCCCTCTTGCCGGTGGCCAGCCTCGGCATCTGGCTCTACTTCTGGGGCCTGCCCATGGAAGGCCTGCTGCTGGTGGGCGCCACCTATTTCCAGGCCATCAACCGGGCCCGCATCGCCTCCCTGCTCACCGGGGGCAAGCTGGTGCTGATTGGCGGCTTCCTGTGGGGCTTCTCTTCCCTGTGGGGCGTGGCCGGGGTCTGGCTGGCGCTGCCCACCTGCAGCACCGTGCTGGTACTGGTGATGTGGCGGGCCATGGGCAAGGAGGCCGGGCAGCATGCCGCAGCCCCGTGACTAGTGCCCCTCTTCATGAACGAAAAAGGCAGCCCGGGCTGCCTTTTTCGTTTCATCCTGCCCGGATCAGGGTTTGAAGGCGCCGATAAAGATGGCGGGATCGACGCGGGCGTCGTTGAGGCTGACGTTCCAGTGCATGTGGGGACCGGTGGCGCGGCCGGTGGCGCCGACCCGGCCGACGATGCCGCCACGGGGCAGGCTCTGGCCCAGCTTCACGTCCACCTTGGACATGTGGCAGAACATGCTGATGAGCCCCTGGCCGTGATCGACGAACACCGTATTGCCATTGAAGAAGTAGTTGCCGATCAGGATCACCTTGCCGGCGGCCGGTGCCTTGATGGGGGTGCCGGCACCGACCGCGAAGTCGAGGCCGGAGTGGGGGTTGCGCTCCTCGCCGTTGAAGAAGCGGCGCAGCCCGAACGGGCTGGAGAGGGGCCCCTGGACCGGTTTGTCGAACAGCAGGTTGCTGGGCTGGGTGGGGCTGAAGGTCTGGTAGGCCAGGGTCTGCTCGGCCAGTTCCCGGTTGATGCGGGCCATGTCCTCGGCCAGCGGATTGACCTGACGGGTGTTTTTGAGCTTGATGTGCTGCTCCCGATAGTGCTTGTTGCCGACCGCGAAGCTCAAGGTGCGGCCATCGTTCGTGGTCACTTGATGGGGGCCGGGCTGGCTCTTGAGCGGGATGCCGACGATGGCGATCCAGCGCTTGCCCTCTTCCTGCACCACCAGGACGGGTTTGTCCTGATACCGCACGGCGGGCGCCTTGGCGCCGTCTCCCAGTTGCACCACGGCCACGCCTCCCGGCACCGGGTGGTTGAGCAGACGGCTGATAAAGCTGGATTCGGCGTGAAGAGCGGGACTGCCGAGCAACATGAGAAGGAAGAACAGGTGGCGCATGGTGGCTCCATCGAACAAGGCGGTGAGATAAAAAGGGGGAAAATGATGCCACATTCTTGCCCGGCTGTCCGTCACCTCGCTCTGTCATGAAGGCGCTTCGCATCCATCGGCCCCGCAGGGCGGGGCTGAGGCTCATGCTCTGGTGCGTGCTGCTCCTGCCCTGGCTGGCCTGGGGCCATGTCCAGATCTCGGGCACCCGGGTCATCTACCCGGCCAACGCCCGTGAGGTTACCCTGGAGCTGACCAACAAGGGGAGCACCCCCTCGCTGGTACAGGTGTGGATAGATGCGGGCGATCGCCGCATCCGGCCCGGCGCCGAGGCGCTTCCCTTCCTGGTAACGCCTCCCATCACCCGCATCGAGGCCCAACGTGGCCAGTCCCTGCGCCTGGCGTACGTGGGGCAGGGGCTGCCTCAGGATCGTGAATCGGTATTCTGGCTGAACGTGCTTGAGGTGCCACCGAGCGTGAAGTCGACCCAGGCGGGGCGGAATCTGGTGCAGCTCGCCTTCCGCTCCCGGATCAAGATGTTCTACCGGCCATCCGGGCTGCCTGGCAATATCGAGCGCTCCGCCAAGCAGTTGAGCTGGCGCCTGATCCGTCAGGGGGACGGTTACGCACTGCGTGCCAGCAACCCCAGCCTCTATCACGTCAGCATCAGCAATCTGGAGCTGCAGGCGACGGCGTCGTCGAAGCGCTACAGCAACTCAAGTGGCGGCATGGTGGCGCCGGGGGGCAGCTTCGATTTTCCCCTTGAACCGCTGTCCGGGGTCGTCCATGCCAAGGCCGTGACCTTCTATTGGCTCAACGACTATGGTGCCCGCGAGGTGGGCGAATTCGTCTTCCGTTGATCCCGGTGCATGCGCTGGCGCTGAGGGGGAGGTTTGCCGTGACAGCCAGAATGCCCCTCTCTTGCTGCCTTCATGCCACCGCCCTCTGGCACGCCGCTTGCGGTCTCTCCCTGTCGCTCTGGTGCGCCCTTGCCATGGGGGAAGAGGTGTCCGGGCAAACAGGCAGCCCACCCGCTGACATCGAGTTTGACAGCCGCCTGCTCGACAGCCTGGGGGTCAACATCGACCTGGCCCGCTTCTCCCGTGCCGACTTCATCCCCCCCGGACGCTACCAGCTCGACATCACCATCAATGGCAAGGAGAGGATAAGCCAGCAGGTGGAGGTGAGAGCGGGGCAGGATCCCGGGACGCCTCTGTTCTGTTTTCATCCGGATCAGCTGACCCAGTGGGGACTGCTGGTCGGCAAGCTGCCCGATCAGGGGGCGGTGCAGCAGCAACTCCGGAGCGACTGCATCGAGGTGGGATCCCTGGTACCGGGGGCCAGTTTCACCCTCGATCTGGCCAGTCTGAGCGGAGCACTCAGCCTGCCCCAGGCTTATCTCGGTCAGGTCAGGCGGGACTATGTGGGGCCGGAGCAGTGGGTGCAGGGGATCAATGCGGCCTTCGTCGGCTATAACGCCAACCTCTATTACAGCGAGCAGGGGAGCACAGGGGAGCCATTGAGCAGCAGCGTCAACCTCAACACCGGCATCAACCTTGGTGCCTGGCGCTTGCGCCACAACGGCTCCTGGCTGGGCAACCAGAGTGGCGGCTATCAGCCCCTCAACAGCTATGCGCAGCGGGATGTCACCTCCCGCAAAGCCCAGCTGACCCTGGGGGAGTACTTCACCCCGGGCGACAGCTTCGACAGCGTGCCCTTCACCGGCGTGCAGCTCGCCAGCGACGACGCCATGCTGCCGGATTTCGAGCGGGGCTTTGCCCCCGTGGTGCGCGGGGTGGCCCAGAGCAATGCCAGGGTCAGCATCCGGCAGGGCAGTTCCCTCATCTATGAGACTCAGGTAGCCCCCGGCGCCTTTGCCATCGACGATCTCTATGCCACCAGCTTTGCCGGTGATCTGGATGTGACCATCACGGAGGCGGATGGCAGCGAGCGCAGCTTCACCCTGCCGTTCTCCTCCGTGGTGCAGATGTTGCGAGAGGACACCTCCCGCTTCAGCCTGACCTTGGGACGTTATCGCAATGATGCGGGCTCCGATGGTCCGGATTTTCTGCAAGGCACCTACAGGCGCGGCTTCTCGGATGCCCTGACCCTGTATGGCGGAACCATAGCCGCCGAGGATTACGGTGCCCTGCTGGGAGGGGCGGCCATGGGCTCGGACTACGGCGCCCTGGCTCTGGATGTGACCGGCTCCTGGGCGCGGGGGTTGCCCGCCAGCGCGAATGTGCCGGATTCCCTCGCCGGTCAGAGCTATCGCCTCACCTACAGCAAGCAGATGGAGAGGACCCAGACCTATTTCACCCTGGCCGCCTATCGTTTTTCCAGCGAAGGCTATCTCGACCTCAACGACGTGGCGGCGATACAGGCTCAGGCACTGGACAGGTTGCAGCGGGAGCGCAATCGCTTCCAGCTCAACATCAACCAGCCGGTGGGAGAGTGGGGGGATCTCTACTTCAACGGCATTCGCCGTGACTACTGGGGTGACCAGGGGGAGAGCAGCAGCTTCCAGCTTGGCTACAACCGTGGGTTTGACTGGGGCAGCCTGACCTTGTCAGCCAGCCACTCGCTGGAGCAGGGCGTCGGGGATCAATATGTGCTGAGCCTCAGCATCCCCATCGGGGACACGCTGGGGGCGCCGCGCCTCGGCAGCACTCTCTCCTATCAGGAGGGACAGGGCGCCAGCGCCAGACTGGATCTCAACGGAGGAACCCGGGACGGGCGTTTCTATTACGGTGTCTATGGCAATCAGAGTCGGGTGAGTGGCAGCTCGGCCCTGAGCTATGGCGCCAACCTGCAGTATCAGACGGCGGCCACCCAGCTGGGGTTGAGTACCAGCCAGGGGGAGGGTTACGCCCAGTATGTGGCCTCGGCCAAGGGAACCCTGCTGGTCCATGAGGAGGGTTGGGTGCTGGGACAGACGCAAGGAGAGACGATGGCGCTGGTGGAGGCCAAGGGGGCCCAGGGTGCCAGGGTCAGCCACGGGATCGGCAGCGAGGTGGACGGGGATGGCTATGCCGTGCTGGCCGGGCTCAACCCCTATCGCACCAATATCATCGGTCTGGATCCCCGCGGCTTGCCGCTGGATGTGGAGATAGATGGCAGCGCCCAGATGGTGGCCCCGCGTCGGGGGGCCATCGTCAAGCTGGCGTATGAGACCCATGTCGGCCAGCCCTTGCTGCTCAAGGCCGTGCGTCAGGATGGTAGTGCGCCTCCCTTTGGGGCCGAGGTGGTCGATGGCCGCGGCGATGCCGTGGCCGTGGTCGGTCAGGGGGGCTCATCTTCGTGCGTGGCGAGCAGGGGGATGAACGGTGCCGGCTCGATTACCGGGTCCCTCGGCCGGATCCTGCCATGCCCTATCAGCAGGTCGCCGCCCGCTGTCTCGCTTCGGGAGCAAGTTCATGAGAGACACCCTTGATTGCCATGGCTGGTGCCGGGCCCTGGAAGGATACGCCATGCTGTCATGGCTGGCGTTGGGCTCCCTGCTGTGGTGCTCAAGCAGCGAGGCTGCCCTGAACCTGATGCGTACCCGGGTCATCTATGAGGGGGTCACTGAGGCCAGCCTGATGGTGCGCAACGACGGCAGCGAGCCCAGCCTGCTGCAGGCCTGGGTCGATGGCGGCAATGAGCAGCAGGGGCCGGCCGATGTCTCGACCCCCTTTCTGGTGGTGCCGCCCATGATGCGGCTGGGGCCGCAGAGGGGGCAGGTGCTGCGCATCCTGGGAGCGGATCTGAGCGGGCTTCCCCAAGACAGGGAGTCCCTGTTCTGGCTCAATGTCCTCGGGCTGCCCCCCAAGGCGCAGGCCTCGCAGGGGAGCGTGCAGCTGGCGTATCGCACCCGCATCAAGCTGTTCTACCGGCCGTCCGGCCTGGCGGGCTCCCCGGCCGAGGCGGTTAGCCGGCTTGGCTGGCAGGGGTTGGAGGGGGGCGGGCTTAGGGTCAGCAATCCTGGCCCTTTTCACATCAGCCTGAGTGAGGTGTTGCTGAGCGGGCCACACCTCGCCTGGCGTGAGGGCGGGGTGCTGCCACCTTATGGTTCCCTGTCGCTTCCCATGGCGGGTGCCGTGCCAGCGGGGGCCCGCGGGCGGCTGCGCTGGATAGACGACGATGGCAATTATCATGAGCAGGAATTTGTCCTGGGCAGGCATGGAGGAGAGCGGGATGAGTGACGGCGTCGGCAACCTGGGCCTGCCTTCCTTGCTGGTGGCGGCGCTGCTGTTGCTGGGCAGCTTGTGGGCGGGCGAAGCACGGGCCGTCAATGGCCAGTGCACCAGTCCCTTCGTGGCGACCGGCCCCATCACTACCAGTACCCTCTATCAGCCCGGAGAAACCAGCGGTCCCACCGCCTTCTCGACCACGGGCACGGCTACCTGTGATTGCACTGGCATCTCGGTGGGGCTGTTTGTGACCGTCTATTACCAGGGGACCACCAACCTGCCCACTGTCTCCGATCCTCTGGGCACCCTCATCAAACTCAATCCCTATTTTGGCCTCAAAACTGAGTTCAATGCGGCAGGGGGATACCAGGAAGTTCCCTTCAGCGCCACGACCACAGGGCTGCTCAGTGCCTGCGTCGGTGGGTTGCTGAATGTCTCCCTGCTGGGGGGAATCAACGTGAATGGCGGCCGTTATACCCTGAAGCTGCTCAAGGGGGTCACGGGTACCCAGACCTTCAGCGGCACCGTCGCCCACCTCTTCGTGCGCCGAGCCAGTGTACCCGACACCAGCCCGGTCAATGCCTTCAGCACCCTGGCGATGAACATCAGCGTCACCTCGACACCGACCTGCCAGTTCCCGGCCGGCACCAGCATTCCCATCGATCTCGGCGCCGTGGCGCAGAGTGCCTTCGTCGAGGGGGAGATACCCAGGGGTTATGCCCCGCGCAGCGTCAATGTGAGCGTGACCTGCAGCCAGATCCCGAGTGACTATCTGGTGCCGCTGCAATACAGCTTCGGGGGGGCGCTCAGCAGCCAGAATCGCTTCATCACCACCAGCCTGGCCGGGGTCGGGGTGGGCATGGTCGAGCAGGATACGCTGACTCCTATTCCATTTGATACTGCCATCGCGGTACCCTACTCGGCGGCCAGCCACACCACCCAATATCAGGTGAGGCTGTATCCGACCCGGTTGCCGGGTCAGGTGGTGCGCACCGGTGCTTACACGGGCACCATCATGGTCACGGTGAGCGTGCCCTGATGACAGGGTTTTCTGCTGCTATTTTCGACGAGGTCAATGATGAACAGTGACAGCGCCCTGCGCCGCGAACCCAAACGCCACACCATAGGGCAGGGCTGGATCTGGATCCGCACCGGGTTCGACATCTTCAACAAGGGCATGGGCGCCAGCGTGGCCATGATAGTGATCTGGTTCCTGGTGGGCATGTTGCTGGAACAGCTGCCGGCAGGGGGCTTCATCTCCCAGCTGCTCTACATGGTGTGGGGCGCAGGCTGGGTGGCGGTGGCCCGCCGGGGTCATGAGGGCCAGCCCCTGCAGTTCGCCGATTTCTTCGCCGGTTTCCGTTACCGGCTGACCCCGCTGATGTTGGGGGGGCTGATGGTGCTCGCCCTGTTCATGGGGATACTGCTCATCTGCGCCTTCATGCTGCATCAGTGGGGCCTGACCGGTCTGCTCTCCCAGGATCCGGAGACCCTGACCCTGACGCCCGAACAGGCGCAGGGGTTCCTGCTCTGTCTGTTGCTGGGGCTGGCCTTGCTGGTGCCCGTGCTGATGGCCATCACCTTCGCTCCCGCCCTCATCTTCTTCCACGGCGTGGGGGCTTGGCAGGCGGCCAGGCTCAGCTTCAAGGGTTGCTTGAGCAATATGTGGCCCTTCCTTTGGTGGGGGTTGCTGGGGGCCGTGTTGATCTTCTTTGGTGCGCTGCTGATGCTGGTGGGCTTACTGGTGGTGCTGCCGGCCATCAACTATTCCATCTACGCCGCCTATCGCGACATCTATGTGGACGAGGAGGCTGCCGACGACGGCGAGCCGCCGGTCAAGGCGTTTGGTTTCGAGGCATAAGCCGACACAGGATGACAGGGGCCGACAGGCCCCTTTTTCATGAGCTCTCAGCGGGCCTGCCACAGGGGATCGTCCGCCATGTGCGCGATCAGGAAGTCGAGGAAGCTGCGCAGCAGGGGGGACATCTGCTTGCGGGTGCTATAGACGGCATAGACGCCGAGCTGCTTGGGTTGCCACTGGGTCAGCAGGGGTACCAGGGCGCCGCTCTCCAGGTGGGCCTGCACCGAGTAGGCGGGTTGCAGGCTGATCCCCGCCCCATCCAGGGTCGCCGCCAGCAGCAGGTTGGAGATGTTGGCGCTGAGGTTGCCGCTCACCGGCACGGACTCCGGGCCCTCGGGCCCCTGAAATTCCCACAGGCTCTTGCCGAAATAGGTGTAGGTGAGGCAGTTGTGCAGAGCCAGATCCTGCACCCGCTGCGGCGGCGCATGATGGGCCAGATAGGCGGGGCTGGCACAGACTACGGAGTGGCAGGTACCGAGGCGGCGCGCCACCAGGTTGGGATCCAGATCGTTGGTGATGCGCACCGCGAGATCGATCCGCTCTTCCACCAGGTTGACGGTTCTGTCCAGCAGCAGGATGTCGATGGCCGTTCCCGGGTATTGCGCCAGATAGTCGTTGGCAGCCCCGACCAGCAGCGCTTCGGAGAGGGAGTAGCTGCTGGTGATGCGCAGTTGCCCCTTGGGGGCCTCGTCACTGCGGATGGCCAGATGCTCCATCTCTTCCCCCAGCGCCAGCATGGCGCGGGCCCGGTTCAGTGCCTCCTCCCCCGGCCCGGTCAGGCTCAGCCGGCGGGTGGTGCGGTGCAGCAGTCTGGCCCCCATCCAGCGCTCCAGCTCGGCCAGATAGCGCGAGACCATGGCGCGGGACATTTCCAGTTTCTCTCCGGCGCCGCTCAGGCTGCCCTGTTCGACCACGCAGACGAAGACCCGCAATGCGGTCAGTCGATCCATCTATGGCTCTCTATATGTTCGATATGTGCAACAGTGATGTGCTTTTTATGCTGTATTTGCACCTTAGGCGATCCAATACACTGTGTCCATCAAATGAACCCCGAATACTTAATGAGGAATAGATGATGAACAACACCCTGGTCCGCAACCTGACTCTGGCGACCACCCTGCTCGGTGGCGCCGCGCTGGCCGCTCCCCTGAATGTGACCGTCTACAACCCTGGCGAGAAGGCGATCTTCCCGGTCTCTTCCTCACTGGTGACCGGTGACAAGGAGGCGATCCTGATCGATGCCCAGTTCGACGTGCAAAATGGCCAGGCGCTGGTCGAGATGATCAAGAAGAGCGGCAAGAAGCTGACCACTGTTTATATCAGTGCCGGTGACCCCGACTTCTACTTCGGTCTGGAGCCCGTCATGGCGGCGTTCCCGGATGTCAAAGTGCTGGCCGACCAGCATGTGGTTGACCATATCAACCAGACCAAGGATGCCAAGCTGAGCTACTGGAGCCCGATCCTGGGCGAGGGCGCACCCAAGAGTCTGACCGTGCCGCAGGTGATGACTGCCTCCCATCTGACCCTGGATGGCGAGAAGATTGAAATCAAGGAGATGAACACCCCGAATGCCTACCTCTGGGCCCCCTCCATCAAGACGGCGTTTGGCGGCGTGCCGGTATACAGCGGGGTGCACGTCTGGATGGCGGACAGCCAGACCAAGGCGGCCCGCAGCAACTGGGTCAAGGCGCTGGACAACCTGCTGGCCCTGAAACCCGAGCGCGTGGTACCGGGCCACTTCCTGGGCACTGCGCCCAAAGGCACTGCCGCAGTGACCTTTACCCGTGACTACGTCCAGCGCTTCGAGCAGGCGTTGGCCACCGCCAAGAACAGCGATCAGCTGATCGACGGCCTGAAGAAGGCGTTCCCGTCCCTGCCGGTGGACGATGGCCTGGCCATCGGTGCCAAGGTCAACATGGGCGAGATGAAGTGGTGATGGCCTGAGTCCTTTTCCCTGTGTTTTTTTGCCGGGCATTGATTGCCCGGTTTTTTGATCAACTGCCGAGGAGCACGCAGATGAACGACATCACACTGCACTATGTTTATGACCCCCTCTGTGGCTGGTGCTATGGCGCCGCCCCCTTGCTCGAGGCCGCGGCCGGGATCCCGGATTTGCAGATCGCGCTGCATGCGGGCGGCCTCTGGCTGGGCTCGCGCCGCCAGCAGATGGGCCAGACCCTGAGGGACCATGTCCGCCCCCATGACGAGCGGATCCAGGCCCTGACCGACCAGCCTTTCGGTGAGCGCTACTTCAACGAACTCTTGCTCAGTGACGGCCTCTTGCTCGACTCCGAGCCCCCCATCCGGGCCATACTGGCGGTCACCGAGCTGGGTGGTGATGGCTTGAGCCTGCTGCATCGCATTCAGCAGTCCCATTACCTTGACGGTCAGTGGGTCGGTGACCAGGCCCATCTTGCGCGGCTGGCGCAGGAGCAGGGCATCACGCCGGAGGCGTTCGCCCAGGCCTTTGGTCAGGTGGATCTCGCCGGGCACCTGGCCCAAAGCCAGGGCTGGCTGCGTCGGCTCGGCGGGCAGGGATTCCCGACGCTCGGGCTGATGCAGGGGGGGAGCCTCATCCCGCTGCCCGCCTCCTCATTCTTGGGGGAGCCGCAAGCCTTCGTGAGCCATCTCGCCGCCCTGATGGCGGCCTGATCCGGGCATGCCCTGGTTTGCCGCATCGGCCCTCAGGGTCACGGCAGTGGGCATGTCGGGTGAGCGGGGCAGGGGAGACCACTCCCCATTTCGGGCTTTCCTTGTCCCCCGCACCGTTCTTGGGCATGCTAACGGCCTCTTTGATTGGCAGGATGCAGTACCTATGAACCTTCGCGATCTCGAGTACCTGGTAGCGCTGGAAGAGGAGAAACATTTTCGCAAGGCGGCGGAACGCTGCTTCGTCAGCCAGCCGACCCTGAGCGGCCAGCTGCGCAAGCTGGAAGATGAGCTGGGGGTGATCCTGATCGAGCGCACCTCCCGCAAGGTGTTGTTTACCCCGGCCGGCGATGCCATGGCCCGGCAGGCCCGCAAGGTGCTCAAAGAGGTGCGCGAGCTCAAGAGCATAGGCCAGCACTTCGCCGAGCCCATGTCAGGTGAGATCCACATCGGCTTCATTCCCACCGTGGGTCCCTATCTCTTGCCCCACATCATTCAGGATCTGCGGGAACACTTCCCCAAGCTGGAGTTCTATCTCTACGAGGAGCAGACCCAGGTGCTGCTCAAGCGGCTGGAGGAAGGAGAGCTTGATTGCCTGGTGCTCGCCGAGCTGGAGGGCATGGACGGCTTTGGCTCCATCCCTCTCTATCAGGAGCCCATGTGGCTGGCGGTGCCCCAGCATCATCCGGAAGCCAGTGCCAGGGCGGTGCCACTGCACAATCTCAAGGGCAAAAAATTGTTGATGTTGGCCGATGGCCACTGTCTGCGGGAGCAGGCGCTGGGATTCTGTTTTGCCGCCGGCATCGGCGAGGATCAGCGCTTCAAGGGCACCAGCCTCGAAACCCTGCGCAACATGGTGGCGGCCGGCAGCGGCATGACGCTGGTGCCGAAGCTGGCGGTGCCCGCCAACGCCGAGGAAAGGGGCGTCAGCTATCGTCCGGTGATAGACCCAGTACCGGGGCGCACCATCTCCCTGCTCTATCGCCACTACTCGGTGCGCCGCCCCTGCTTCAATGAACTGGCCTCCCGCATCTCGGCCCTGATGAAAGGGCTGCTCGGCTGAAGGGCAGATAAAAAAACCGGCGCCAGAGCGCCGGTTTTTTTGCCTCAAGGGGCAGCTTAGAAGATGTCGTCGGTGGAGACGGGGCCATCGCTGCTGGAGCCATCGCCGCCGTAGACCTGATTGCCATCGGAGAGCTGGCTTGCATAGCGGGTCGGTTCAGTGCCTTCCTTGAAGAACTCCTCCATGCTGGCGCCATCGGCACGGTTGGTCAGCAGACCTGTCTCCCGATCGATGCGTACCTGCATGATCCCTTCGGGGACCGGCATCTTGCGCTCTGGCACTTGCTGCAGGGCCGTCTTCATGAAGTCGATCCAGATGGGCTGGGCGGCGCCGCCCCCGAATTCGGCTCGGCCGAGACCGCGCTGGTGGTTGTCAAAACCGATCCAGGAGGTGGCTACCAGATTCGGGGTGTAACCGGAGAACCAGGCATCCCTCGATTCGTTGGTGGTCCCCGTCTTGCCCGAGATGTCGTGACGCTTGAGGTCACGGGCCGCGCGCCAGCCGGTACCACGCCAGCCATTGCCACCCCAGATGGCGGTGGTCAGGGTGTCGGTGATCAGGAAGGCGCTCTGGGCACTGATGGTTTGGGGCGCCATGTTGTTGGGCACGACAGGGTCAATCGGGCACTGGGCCTTCCAGTCAGGGACTGTGTTGGCGTAGGCATCGGCGCTGTCGAGCCCGGCGGCGGCCAGCACACCGCAGTCGCGGCAGGCGGCGGCCGGATTGGCCTGATACAGGGGAGTGCCAAAGCTGTCGGTCACTTCGGTGATGAAGTAAGGCGTCACCTGGAAGCCGCCATTGGCCAGCACGGAGTAGCCACGCACCACTTCCAGCGGGGTGAATTCGGCGGCACCCAGAGCCAGGGATTCATTGGCGGAGATATGCTCGCGGGCGAAGCCGAAGCGGGTCAGGCCATCGATATAGGTATCCAGCCCGATGGCGCGCATCAGCCGGACCGACATCACGTTCTTGGACTTGGCGAGGCCAAGGCGCAATGTGGTCGGGCCTTCATAGATGGCCGGCGAGTTCTTGGGCTGCCACATGGGGCCCTTGGCGGGATCCCACTGGTTGATCGGGGCGTCGTTGATGAGGGACGCCAGGGTATAGCCCTGCTCCAGCGCGGTGGCATAGAGGAAGGGCTTGATGTTGGAGCCGACCTGACGGCGAGCCTGATCGACCCGGTTGAACTTGGAGATCTCGAAGCTGAAGCCGCCGACCAGGGCCTCGATGGCACCGTCCTGCGGGTTCATGGCGACCAGGGCGGCGTTGACGTCAGGGATCTGGGAGAGCAGCAGCTCTTCCCCTTTCTCCCGCACCCAGATCTGTGCGCCGACCTTCAGCACGTCCCGTGCCGATTTAGGTGGATAGGTCTGGCGATCGTCGGTGATGAAGGTTCGGGCCCACTTGATGCCGTTCCAGCCGAGTTCGGCCTGCTTGCCATTCTTCAGCACCAGGGTGGCGCTCTTGTCGCCGACCTTGGTGACCACGGCGGCCATCAGGGGTTGGTAGGTCGGTTGCTTGGCCAGGTGGGCCATGATCTGATCGTAGTCCCAGGCCGTTTCCCCGGCCTTCCACAGCAAGGCGGTCGGGCCGCGATAGCCGTGGCGGGTGTCATAGTCGAAGACGCCGTCCAGCAGCGCCTGGTGGGCGGCGCGCTGGCGCTTGGCGGTGACAGTGGTGTAAACGTGCAGCCCCATGGTGTAGGCATCTTCACCAAACTGCTCCACCATCTTCTGGCGCACCATCTCGCTCAGGTAAGGGGCATTGAGAGTTGTCTCGGCACCGTGGTAACGGGCTTTGACCGGCATCTTGGAGGCCTCGTCAAACTGGGCCTGGGTGATCTTGCCGGTCTCCAGCATGCGGCCCAACACCACGTTGCGACGTGCAAAGGCACGTTCCGGCGAACGGATGGGGTTCAGCATGGAAGGGGCTTTCGGCAACCCGGCGATGATAGCGATCTCGTCCAGGGTCAGATCCTTGACGTCTTTGCCGAAGTAGACCTGGGCGGCGGCGCCGACCCCGAATGCCCGGTAACCCAGGGGGATCTTGTTGAGATAAAGGGTGAGGATCTCATCCTTGGAGAGATTCTGCTCGATGCGCCAGGCCAGGAACACTTCCTTTATCTTGCGCACCAGGGTCTTCTCGTTGCTCAGGAAGAAGTTGCGCGCAACCTGCTGGGTGATGGTACTGGCGCCCTGGCGGGCCTGGCCGGAGACGGCCCAGACGGTGGCGGCCCGGATGATGCCGATGGGGTCTATGCCCGGGTGCTCATAGAAGCGGGCATCCTCGGTGGCGAGCACCGCATCTATCATGGGCTGGGGGATTTCATCCAACCGCAACGGGATACGACGAATCTCGCCGAACTGGGAGATCAGTTCCCCGTCCCGGCTGTACACCTTCATCGGAGTGGCCAGTTTGACATCGCGCAGGGCGCTCACATCCGGCAACTGGGGCTTGATGTAGAAGTAGATGCCGATGAGGCTGGCAACACCCAGCACTGCACCCAGCATCATGACAATAAACAGGCGAACGAGCCATTTCAGCATGGAAGAACTACCAATCGTCTTAAAATTAGCCAACGGGCGCAGAGTATAGCCTTTTTACCCTCGCGGATTCGAGGTTTTCCTGTCCGGGGACATCGACCTCGAGAAGAGGCGGGAGGGTAGCATTCCAGGACGCAATTACCAAGGGGGCCGCAATCAAGGCCGAAAGGAGAGGAGCGTCAACTTTTGACATAAACTTTATGACATTGATAGATAGAGCATTATATTGAGTTAAGTCATCACGTCGTGATGCACTGTCCTACAATAAGTCCTAAAACCCAATAACGCATGGATGTGTATATGTTTGGGCTATTAAGTAAGGGATCCCTCCTCTCCTTGGCGGGCATTGATTTTGGCAGTCAAACCATCAAGGCCGTCACCCTCAGCGGACGTCCTGGCAAGGTGCATCTCGAATCGGTTGCCGAGATCCCCATGCCCAAGGGCACCCTGGTCGATTATCAACTGCAGGACATTGAACGGGTCGGTCAGTCCCTCAAGTCGCTCAAGCGGCTCATACAAGGGGACTGTCAGCTCGTAGCCACGGCCGTGACGGGCTCCAATGTCATCACCAAGGTCATTCAGGTTGATGCCAACATCAACGAGAACGAGCTGGAGAACCAGGTTCACCTGGAGGCAGAGCAGCTCATTCCCTTCCCCCTTGATGAGGTCAGCCTGGATTTCGAGATCCTCGGCCTGACGGCCGATGAGAGCCGCCAGGAGGTGCTGCTGAGTGCGGCGCGTACCGAGAGTGTCAACGGCCGGGTCAGTGCGCTGATGGAGGCCGATATGAAGACCATGGTGGTGGATGTGGGTGCCCATGCACTGGGGCGTGCCGTGCTGGCCTGTCTGCCCGAGCTGAAAACCTGGGACAAGCCGGTCGGTATCGTCGACATAGGCGCCAGTGCCATGACCTTTGCCGCGCTGCTCAAGGGGGAGGTCGTCTACTCTCGTCTGCAGAATTTCGGTGGCGATCAATACAGCCAGGCCCTGGCCTCTTTTTACAGCATGAGTCTGGACGAGGCGGAGCTTGCCAAGGTACAGGGTCGCTTGCCTGCCGACCATGAGGTGGATGTGTTGTTGCCTCATCTCAACACCCTGGTGTTGCAGGTAAAGCGTAATGTGCAGCTATTTTGCAGTTCGTCGGGCAACAAGGAGCTGTCAAAACTGGTGCTGACGGGAGGGGGCAGCCTGCTGCCTGGTCTAGTCGGGCAGATAGGCAGCGAGCTCAACTGTGAAGTGCTGCATCCCGACCCCTTCGCCTTGTTTGGCAAGCCCAGGGGGGAAGGAGGCCTCATCCATGGAGCCAAATACATGGCGGCATTCGGTCTGGCACTGCGGAGCTTCACACCATGTCAAATATAAACCTACTGCCCTGGCGGCTGGCCAGGGCCCAGCGTCAGAAGAAGCAGTTTGGCATCATGATCGGTCTGTTCCTCGCGGCCACGGCCTCCCTTGCCTTTGCCGTCGACTGGCTGGTGCAGCAGCAGATCGGGTATCAGCAGCAGCGCAACCAGCGTCTGCTGCAGGAGATGGCCACACTCGATACCCAGCTTGGCGAGATCCGGTTGCTCAAGGAGCGTCGCAAGGAACTGATCGACCGGATGCAGCTTATCGAGCAGTTGCAGACAAGACGCAACATACCGGTACGCCTGTTCAACCAGCTCCCCGTGCTGGTACCCAACGGCGTCTACCTCAATACCCTGGCCTTGCAGGCCAACAGAATTGATGTCAACGGCAAGGCTGAAGCCTATGGCCGGGTTGCCAGCATGATGAGGCGCATCGATGGTTCGGGCTGGTTGGGACAGTCTCAGCTCAGCACTATTTTCACTGCGGATGTGGCGCCCGTGGCCCTCAGCCAGTTCTCCATGATGTTCCAGATTGCCGGCGTCGCTCCGGCCGCGGCTAAGGGGCAAAAATGAACCTGCAACAGTTCAATGACCTGGATCTCAATGACATCGCGCGTTGGCCCAAGGTTGCCAAGGGGATCTTCATCCTGTTTTGCTGTGCCTTGCTGGGGGGGGCCATCTACTACTATGTGATTGCCAATTCCCTGACGGCCTTGCGGCAGGAGGCCGTCAAAGAGCAGGAGCTGAAGGCCCAATTCGAGAGCAAGGCCATGCTGGCTGCCAACCTGGAGGCATACCGGAAGCAGATGGTGCAACTGGAGCATTTGGTGGATGCCCAGCTCAAGCAGTTGCCCAACACCCATGAAGTGGCAGGGCTGCTGGATGACATCAGCTTTATCGCCACCGACAACGGGCTCAAATTGAACAGGATTAACTGGGAAGCAGAGGTCAAACACGAATTCTCGACCGAACTTCCCATGCGCATCGAGGTGGTGGGCACCTATCACGAGCTTGGCAAGTTCACGGCTGATATGGCTGCATTGCCGCGCATCGTCATCCTGGAGTCGTTTCAGCTCAATCAAAGCCGGGATCAGGGCGAATTGATAGGCATGTCCATGCAGGCCAAGACCTACAAATACAACGGTAAAACCCTGGAGCAGAAGCCATGAGCATGAGAGTGATAGGACTCTTCTTGCCGGTGCTGTTGTTGACGGCCTGCGGCGGGCAGGAAGACATGGACGAGTACGTACAACAAACCAAGGCGAGGCAACCCATCCCGATCGAACCCTTGCCGGAGATAAAACCCTTTTCCCCCATGGCCTATCAGCACAGCGATCAACGCAGCCCCTTCATTGAACCGCAACCAGAGACCAGTTCCAGAGTGGATGCGAAGACCAAACCAGACTGCGCCCAGATAGTGGCGAATCGGGAGAAGGAGGTGCTGGAGCGCTATTCGCTGGCCAGTTTGAGCATGAAGGGATCCATCGGCAAGCAGGGACAGTTATGGGCGCTGATCAGGACCCCGGACGGGCAAGCCGTGCGTGTGGGGCTCAATCAGTACATGGGACTGGATCAGGGCAGAGTCATCAAGATAACGAATACTCATGTTGACTTGATGGAAACGGTACCGGATGGCAAAGGATGCTGGGTCACCCGAGAAACTCAGCTGGCCATGGCCAATCTCGACGCAAAACTATGATCAGGGATGAGCAGAGATGAGAACAACAATAAGAAGGATGAGCGGTGTGGCACTGTTGTGGCTGGGCGCATGCGCTCAGGTGTGGGCGGTGCCAGCGTTGCAGGAGGTCAGGGTAAATCCGTTGTTGGCCGATCAGCTCTTGCTCGAGCTGAGTTTCAGCGAGCCTGTGAGCGGATTTACCGACAGGCTGTCGTATGAACCCAATCAACTCTTGCTGCACGTGCCCGGAGCCATAGGCGCGCTGACGGTCAACCCGCTGCCCATCAAGCAGCAAGGGGTGGACAACCTCAAGGTGGAGGGCAAGGGGGAAGGGCTCGATATCAAGATAGCGCTCGATCAGCTGACCCCTTACCAGGTCCATCAACAGGGCAACAAATTGCTGGTGTCATTGGGAGAGAAGGCCGGTCAGCCAGTGGCTGCGACGACGACCTCTCCAAGTGCCAGTCCGTCAGCCCTTGTCAGGAGCCAGCCAGTGACCCAATCGGCGCTGATTGATACCCAGCGGGTCGCTCAGAACCAGTCTCAATATCAGGCCCAGCCCGTCTCTGTCTCCTCTCCCGTGGCGGCTCCCGCCCCCGTTGCTGCCAGCAAGCCCGTGCTGTCCGTCTCGCAGGCGAATACAGGCGGTGCTTATTTCAACTCGGTCAAGGGGGTGGATTTTCGCCGTGGCAAGGAGGGGCAGGGGGAGTTTCTCGTGACCCTGGACAACAGCTCGGCGGCGGTTGATGTGAGCAGTCGGGGCCAGAAGGTGCTCGCCAAGTTCCACGGTACCCGGATCCCGGATGATCAGCTGAATCTTATCAATGTGCAGGATTTTGCGACCCCGGTCTCCCAGGTGGAGGTGTTCCGTCAGGGCAATGACACCCTGTTTGAGCTCTCGGTCAACGGCCAGTTTGATTATCGCTACGACCAGGCCGACAAGATGTTCATCATCGAGGTGAAAAAACGCGTCGCCACCACGACCGCGAAACAGTATCAGGGCAAGCCAATCTCGCTGAACTTCCAGGATATTCCTGTTCGAACCGTGCTGCAGATCATCGCCGACTTCAATAATCTCAACCTGGTGACCACGGATTCCGTCTCCGGCAATATCACGTTGCGTCTCGATGGTGTGCCCTGGGAACAGGCGCTCGACATCATTCTCAAGGTCAGAGGGCTCGACAAGCGGCTGGACAACAACATCCTGCTGGTGGCCCCGGCGGACGAGATTGCCGCACGAGAGAAACAGCAACTGGAGAGCCGCAATCAGGTGGCCGATCTGGCGCCGCTCTATACCGAATATTTGCAGATCAACTATGCCAAGGCATCCGAAGTGGCGGCCCTGCTCTCCTCCGAGAGCACCAAGCTGCTCTCTCCCAGAGGCGCAGTGAGCGTGGACGAACGCACCAACGTGCTGGTGGTCAAAGACACGGCGGATGTCATCGGCAACGTCAAGCGGATGCTGGATATCCTCGATATCCCGGTCAAGCAGGTGGTGATCGAGGCGCGCATGGTGACCATAGACGACGGCTTCGACGAGGCCCTGGGGGTGCGTTGGGGGGTGACCAAGACGGATGGTCATGGCAACGGCACCTCGGGCACCATAGAGGGCAATGATGGCGCCGGTAATAATGACGGCAGCTCCACCATCACGCGCCCCGGCGTGGAAGACAGGCTCAACGTCAACCTGCCGGTGACCAACGCCGCCGGCACCCTGGCCTTCCAGGTTGCCCGTCTCGCCAATGGCACTCTGCTCGATCTTGAACTGTCGGCGCTGGAGAAGGAGAGCAAGGCCGAGATCATTGCAAGCCCTCGGGTCACCACGGCGAACCAGAAACCGGCTTTGATCGAACAGGGGACCGAGATCCCCTATGTGGAGTCCTCTTCCAGCGGGGCGACCTCGGTCACCTTCAAGAAGGCGGTGCTGAGTCTCAAGGTCACGCCACAGATCACCCCCGACAACAGGGTCATTCTGGATTTGACCGTGACCCAGGATACCAAGGGGGAAACCGTCCCGACCGGTACCGGAGATGCGGTCTCCATCAACGCCCAGTCCATCACCACCCAGGTGCTGGTCAACAACGGTGAGACTCTGGTGCTGGGCGGCATCTATCAACAGACCATCAAGAACGACGTCAGCAAGGTACCGCTGCTGGGGGATATTCCCGGCCTCGGTTATCTGTTCAAGAAAACCACCAGTGAGAACAAGAAGCGTGAACTGCTGATCTTCGTGACCCCGAGGATAGTCACCGACGCCCTCTGAAAACTTTACATGTGAGGGTAAAACACATATAACCTTACGCCCCGATGAGGCTGGGGCGTAAGGGCTGCGGTTGCCAGTCCTGGTTTCTATTGAGATAATCCCCCTCCTGATCCATCGCAAGATAAGGTTCATAGGTACCCCGGTCGAGTAGTTACCGGGGCCATACAGTTTGTAATTACTAACGAAAAGACATGGCTGAGAAACGCAATATTTTCCTGATAGGTCCCATGGGTGCGGGCAAGAGCACCATAGGTAGACATCTGGCAGAACAACTGCACATGGAGTTTTTCGACTCAGATCATGAGATTGAGCGCCGCAGTGGTGCCGATATCGGCTGGGTGTTCGATGTTGAAGGCGAAGAGGGTTTCCGGATCCGCGAAGAGAAGGTGATCGGTGAACTCGCCGAGCAGCAGGGTATCGTGCTGGCAACGGGCGGCGGCGCCATCAAGAGCCGTGAAACCCGCAACAAACTCTCTGCGCGCGGTATCGTGGTCTACCTCGAAACCACCATTGAAAAGCAACTGGCGCGTACCCAGAGAGACAAGCGTCGCCCCCTGTTGCAAACCGAAGAGCCGCCCCGCGAAGTGCTGGAGCGTCTGGCCCTCGAGCGCAACGCCCTGTATGAAGAAGTCGCAGACTTTGTCATCCAGACGGATGATCAAAGTGCAAAAGTTGTAGCTAATCAAATCGTTAAGTTGATTGGTATGTAATCAATAGAGGACGTCCATGGAAAGGTTGAAGGTCGAACTGGGTGAGCGCAGCTACCCGATTGAGATAGCTGCTGGTCTGTTGCAACGCCCCGAGGTGCTGACGCAGACGATCAAGGGCAAGCGGGTCATGATAGTGACGAACACCGTCGTCGCCCCCTTGTATCTTGAGCAGATCATTCAGTTGCTGCCCGGTTTTCAGGTTGAACACCTGATACTGCCGGATGGCGAGGCCTACAAGACCCTGGCTACCTTCGAGCGGATCATGTCTGCTCTGCTGGAAACCAGTCATGGTCGTGACACCACCCTCATCGCCCTGGGGGGCGGCGTGATAGGCGACGTTGTCGGCTTTGCTGCGGCAAGCTATCAACGAGGCATTCCGTTCATTCAGGTGCCTACCACACTGCTCTCCCAGGTTGACTCCTCCGTCGGCGGCAAGACCGCCGTCAACCACCCTCTTGGCAAAAACATGGTGGGCGCCTTCTATCAGCCCAAGCATGTGATCATCGACACCGATTGCCTCAAGACCCTGCCTGCGCGGGAATTTGCAGCCGGCATGGCCGAGGTGATCAAGTACGGCATCATCTGGGATGAGGCCTTCTTCTCCTGGCTCGAAGTCAACATGGCGCGGCTGCAACGCCTTGACGCCGATGCTCTTTCTTACGCCATTCGCCGTTGCTGTGAAATCAAGGCCGACGTGGTCGGTCAGGACGAGACCGAGCATGGCGTGCGCGCCCTGCTGAACCTGGGTCACACCTTCGGCCATGCCATCGAGGCCGAGAAGGGCTATGGCAACTGGCTCCATGGTGAGGCGGTGGCGGCGGGCATGATGCTGGCGGCCGAGACAGCCCTGGCCCGTGGCGACATGACGGCGCAAGAGGTGGCTCGAGTCCGCGACCTGTTGCTGGCGGCCGATCTGCCGGTGCTGGCGCCGCCCGAGATGGATTTTGCCGCCTTCATTCGCCATATGCGCCGTGACAAGAAGGTGCTGGAAGGCAAGCTGCGGCTGGTGTTGCCAGTCGGGATCGGGCAGGCTCAGGTAGTGGCCGATGTGACTGATGAGCAGTTGATGGCGGTGATCGAGTCTGGTCGTGACCAATAACAAATTGCTGAAACTGCCTTCCCAGCGGCAGCTGGTTGACCGGCTGCTGCATCTGATTGAGTTCAATCACCCCTTTATTTTTCTCTCAGGCAAGCCCGGCAGCGGCCGTGGCACCCTGTGTGAATCCCTGCTTGCCCAACTGCCTGACTCGGTTCGGGTGGTGAGCCTCATCGGCAGCCCGGCCATGAAGATGGCAGACGTGCGCCAGTTGCTGCTTCAGCAGGTGGTGGCGCGTCCCCTGTTCAATGCGCAGGATGCGCTTGCCGACAGCTTCTTCCGCATGCTGGAGGGCAAGCCTTCTACCCTGCTGCTCATGATCGAGCGTGCCGATACCCTGCCGACCGAACTGGTGGGGGAGCTGTGGGCGCTCGGTCGCCACAACGATACCCTGGCCTCTCCCCATAAACTGGCCATTCTGCTCTCGGGTAGTGACGTCTGGTGTCGCGATCAGAAGAACGCCCTCAAGGGGCGTGCCATGCCCGCGCTCGAGCTGGAAGTCGCGCCACTGAGCGCACCTGAGCAGCGCATCTTCTTGTATGAGAAGGCCAAGGAGCTGAAGATCCCGGCGGCCCTCTTGCCCAAGCCCAAAGTGGAAGAGATCCTGAAGGGGGCGGGGGGACACCCGTCCGCCATCATGCAGTCATTGGAGGATGTCATGACCGACAGAAGGCCCAAGAAACGTCAGGCCGAGTTGCCCGTCAAGAAGATTGCGACCGTGCTGGCCCTGGCGGCCGCCGGTTTGCTGGCGCTGAGTTACCTCCCTCTGTTCGAGGAGGCGGGCAAGGGTGAGACCCCGGCCTCGTCCCAGGGGATGGCGTTGCCCAACCCTGTCGCCACAGATCCACTCAGCATCGGCACGGCGAGCGGCTCCCAGTCGACTCAGGGCGGTGGCACGACATCTGGGGAGCAGGGGGGCCAGCAGGTTGCCCGGGATTGGCAGCCCGATGCCAAGACTTTGCCCAAGAAGGTCGAGAGCGAGACGGTCACCACGGAGTCGAGCAATTACGAGGGGCGACGTGTCGTCATCTCCGACGAAGTGGTCGAAAAGCTGATGACACAGCCCAACATCAGCGGCGCCCTGCCGACGACGGTGGTGGACGAGCTGATTGGAGGGAGTTCCCGTGCAGCCCCGACCGTGGAAACGGCACAGCCCAAGACACAGAACTCGGCACCTGTTGCCAAGGCGACGCCCACACCTGCCGCGGCTACGCCCGCTGCGGCGCCGGCACCCAGGGTGGCCCTGACGCCGGCGGCAACCCTCAACAAGAAAGCGAGGAACCACTACAGCATCCAGCTGATGGGGGCGAGCAATACCCAGGCGGTCGACAGTTTCGTGGCCGAGCATGGGCTGGCGGGCAAGGTCTGGGTCTACAAGACCCGCTTCCGTGGCAGCCCTTGGTACGTGGTGGTGCAGGGTGACTATGCCAACAGCACCCAGGCCAAGGCGGCGATCCGCAAGCTCACCCCCGCCTTGCTCAAGGGACAACCCTGGCCCAAGTCATTTGCCCAGATACAAAAAGAATTGAAGCAATAGCCAGTCGCCTGGGGAAGGGGGTAGAATCGTCCCCCTTTTTTGGGCATTGCCTTCTTAACACCGGACTTCCATGAAAAAAACACGCGCGTTTTTAAAATGGGCCGGGGGAAAATACTCCCTGGTCGAAGAGATTGCCGAGCGCTTGCCGGCCGGGCGTGTGTTGCTGGAGCCTTTCGTCGGAGCGGGCTCGGTGTTTCTCAACACGGATTACGATGCCTATGTGCTCAACGACATCAATCCGGATCTGATCGGTCTCTACAATCATCTCAAGCGGCAGCCGGATAACTTCATCCGCGAGGCGCGCAAGTTGTTTGTGGCCGAGCACAACCACAAGACCGCCTATTATCGGCTGCGCACCCAGTTCAACCAGACCGAAGCCGGGTTCGAAAGGTCTCAGCTGTTCCTGTTTCTGAATCGCCACGGGTTCAACGGTCTGTGCCGTTACAACAAGAAGGGCGGTTTCAACGTGCCGTTCGGCTCGTACAAGAAGCCCTATTTCCCGGAGAAAGAGCTGTGGGCCTTTGCCGAGAAGGCACAGAAGGCCACCTTCATCTGCGAGAGTTATGCCGATGCCATGGCCAGGGCGGAGGAAGACTGGGTGATCTACTGCGATCCCCCCTATGCGCCGCTCTCCACCACGGCGAGCTTCACCACCTACTCGGCCGGCGGCTTCACTCTGGATGACCAGGCGCTGCTGGCCAGGCTGGCCCGCCATACCGCCGCCCACAAGGGGGTGCCCGTGCTCATCAGCAACCACGACATCGAGCTGACCCGGGAGCTCTACCGCGGGGCCCGGCTGGACGAGATCCTGGTCAAGCGCACCATCAGCCGCAACGGCGGCAGCCGCAACAAGGTAGCCGAACTGCTGGCACTCTACCCGCCCGGCATCGCTCCCGAGCAGGGCCATTACCCCGGTGAGGCCGAACTGGTCTCAGTCGGTTGAACCATGAACGGTCCCTGCGGGGACCGTTGTCGTTTCTGACTGGGCGAGAGCGAGATCCGGGTCGGCTGTACGAGCGGGTCATTGTCATCGCGTGTATTGCGGCAGGACTCGCGGTCCGCGTCTTCTGCACTTGCGGGTCGTTTTCATTCCACGTTTGCGGTGAGACTCGCGGTCCGCATCTTCTGCAGGTGCGGGTCGTTTTCATTCCGTGTTTGTGGTGAGACTCGCGGTCCGCGTCTTCTGCACTTGCGGGTCGTTTTCATTTCACGTTTGCGGTAAAATTGCGCCGCTTTTTCTGCCACGCTGCCAATGGATGACGCTGATGAAAGACTTTCTGATTGCCCCCTCTATCCTCTCCGCCGACTTTGCCCGTCTGGGTGAGGATGTGGCCAAGGTGCTGGCCGCCGGGGCCGACGTGGTGCACTTCGACGTGATGGACAACCATTATGTCCCCAACCTGACCATAGGCCCCATGGTCTGTCAGGCCCTGCGTGACTACGGCATCGAAGCCCCCATCGATGTGCACCTGATGGTCAAGCCGGTGGATCGCATCGTGCCCGATTTTGCCAAGGCGGGTGCGAACCTGATCACCTTCCACCCGGAAGCCTCCGATCATGTGGACCGCACCCTGGGTCTCATTAAGGAGCAGGGTTGCCAGGCCGGTCTGGTGCTGAACCCGGCCACGCCGCTCAACTGCCTCGAGTACGTGATGGACAAGCTGGACGTGATCCTGCTGATGTCGGTCAACCCGGGTTTCGGTGGTCAGAGCTTCATCCCCGGCACCCTCGACAAGCTGCGTCAGGTGCGTCGCCTGATCGATGAGAGCGGTCGTGACATTCGCCTCGAGATCGACGGTGGCGTCAAGGTGGAGAACATCCGCGAGATCGCCGCCGCCGGGGCTGACATGTTCGTGGCGGGCTCCGCCATCTTCGGCAAGCCGGATTACAAGGCGGTGATCGACCAGATGCGGGCGGAGCTGGCTCATGTCCGTTGAACGTCCCTTCGATCTGGTGCTGTTCGATCTGGATGGCACCCTGATTGACAGCGCCTCCCAGCTGGCGCTGGCGGTCAACCGCACCCTGACCGATCTGGGGCTGGCCGAGGCCGACGAGGCGGTGGTGCGCACCTGGGTCGGCAATGGCGCCGACAAGTTGATCCAGCGTGCCCTCGATTACCGCGAGGCGCCCGAGCTGTTTGCCAAGGCCCGCCCCCTGTTTGACCAGCACTATCAGGCCTGCCTGCTGCAAGGGCTGGCTATGTATGACGGTGTGGAGCAGAGCCTGCGCCGCCTGCAGGCGCTCGGCTACCGGCAGGCAGTGGTGACCAACAAGCCGAGTCACTTCGTGCAGCCCATTCTGGATGCCCTCGGCATCGGCGACTGTTTCGCTCTCTGGCTGGGAGGCAACTGTGTGCCCGTCAAGAAACCGAGCCCGGATCCGCTGCTGCACGCCTGCCACGAGCTTGGCGTCAGCCCGTCCCGCACCCTGATGGTGGGGGACTCCGAAAATGATGTGCTGGCCGCCCAGGCCGCCGGCATGAAGGTGGTGGGGCTCACCTACGGCTACAACTATGGCCGTCCCATCGCGGATTCCCGCCCTGACTGGGTATGCGAGCAGTTTGCAGAGCTCGATGCCCTGTTGGCTGAATAACAAGGATCAACACATTCATGGCTAAACCAATCGTATTGAGCGGGGCCCAACCCTCGGGCCAGCTGACCATAGGCAACTACATGGGCGCCTTGCGTCAGTGGGTCAACATGCAGGATGACTTCGACTGCCTCTACTGCATCGTCGATCTGCACGCCATCACCACCCGCCAGGAGCCTGCCGCCCTGCGCAAGGCGTGCCTGGATGCCGCCGCCCTCTATCTGGCGGTCGGCATCGATCCGGCCAAGAGCACCGTCTTCATCCAGTCCCACGTGCCGCAGCACGCCGAGCTTGGCTGGATCCTCAACTGCTACACCCAGATGGGCGAGCTGTCGCGCATGACCCAGTTCAAGGACAAGTCCGCTCGTTTCGAGAACAACGTCAACGTCGGCCTGTTTGGCTATCCGGTGCTGATGGCGGCGGACATCCTGCTCTATCAGGCCAACCAGGTGCCGGTCGGCAACGACCAGAAGCAGCATCTGGAGCTGACCCGCGACATCTGTACCCGGTTCAACAACCTGTACGGCGAGGTATTCACCCTGCCTGAGCCCTTCATCCCGACCGACGGTGCCCGGGTGATGAGCCTGCAGGATCCCACCAAGAAGATGTCCAAGTCTGACGACAACGAGGCGAACTTCATCGGCCTGCTGGAAGATCCCAAGCAGATTGTCAAGAAGATCAAGCGGGCGATGACTGATTCCGACGAGCCGGCCGTGGTGCGCTTCGATCCCGAGAACAAGCCGGGGGTCTCCAACCTGCTGACCCTGATGTCCGGTGTGACAGGCCGCTCCATCCCCGAGCTCGAGCAGCACTTCGAGGGCAAGATGTACGGCCACCTCAAGAGCGAGACGGCCGATGCCGTGGTCGCCCTGCTGGAGCCCATCCAGGCACGCTTCCGCGAGCTGCGTCAGGATGAGACTCATCTGCAGGCAATTTTGGCGGCTGGCGCACAAAAGGCGCGGGAAAGGGCTGAAAAAACCCTGACCAGCGTATATGATGTCGTCGGCTTCGTTCCTCGAGCCTGACATACTGGGAAGGTGTAGTCGTAGAGAGCTGGGTATTTGCCTGGCTTTCTTTGTTTTACCCGACCCCTGGTTCGTCAATTCAACTTCCAATGTCAAACGCGGGTTCTTGCCCCAAGAGAAAGCATGTCTGTCGAATCACATACCCCGATTGAAGAACTGAGTGACAAGGGCAACTGGCTGCGCAAGTTTCGCAAGGCCAAGAACCTCAACACCCTGCAGCTGATGGTCTCCAATGCCATCGACAAGCACCACAAGACCCCGGCCATCGCCGCCGCCATCTATCTGGCCGAGTGCCAGCGCGAGCGCGAGCTGGAGCAGGGACGTTATCTGGATCGCTGAGGTGCTCTCCCGGCTTCTGCCCATCTGCTGGGTTGCCATGCCACACCCCGCTTTCGGCACTTAAGCCGTGCCCGCCTTTTCCCCTTCCTGCTCCCGAGCCCAGCCCATGGGCTATCCGGTGTCTTCTGCCTGTTCTCGTCCGTTTCCCCGTCGAGGGGCACAGGTTGGTCAGCCTCATGGGGACAACGTCTTCGAGATGGCAGAGATGTTTTGCTGAGTAAAAACCAGAAGCTGCCATCCATGCCCGCGTGATGACCCCTCAGCGGTTTATTAACGGGGGCAGACATGCCAGAATGCGCGGCGTTTGTCCGTGGACGGCCGGCAGGCGCAGTCTGCTTACCGTCTCTGTTCTATTCCCAGGGCTCTCTCATGCTGCTACTCATCGACAACTACGACTCCTTTACCTGGAACCTGGTGCAATATTTTGGCGCCCTGGGGCAGGACGTGGTGGTCAGGCGCAACGACGAGCTGAGTCTGGAAGAGATAGCCCGGCTTGCCCCAAGCCATCTGGTGATCTCTCCCGGTCCCTGCACGCCGAACGAGGCGGGCATCTCGCTGGCGGCCATCTCCCGTTTTGCCGGTGAGATACCCATTCTCGGCGTCTGCCTCGGCCACCAGTCCCTGGCTCAGGCGTTCGGCGCCCGGGTGGTGCGTGCCCGTCAGGTGATGCACGGCAAGACGTCCCTCATCCGCCATACGGGGGAGGGGGTATTCAAGGGACTCAAGGATCCGCTGCGGGTCACCCGCTACCATTCGCTCATCGTGGCGCGTGACTCTCTGCCCGATTGTTTCGAGATCACTGCCTGGAGCGAACATGACGATGGCTCCATGGACGAGATCATGGGGCTGCGGCATAAAACACTGGCACTGGAGGGAGTTCAGTTCCACCCGGAGAGCATTTTGAGCGAGCAGGGACACCAGTTGCTGGCCAACTTTTTGGCCGTTTCCTGAAAAAATCGTGATCCTCGTCTCATAATCGAAATGAGGCCAAAAAAATTTTCCCTGACACTTTATTCACCCTCCTTCCTGCCCAAATTATCTCTTGCCAACACCCCCTGAGCCGTTATGCAATGCGGTTGCCTAAAATCTCACAGGCAATCGAACATTGTTCCTCATTGGCGGTTAAGTTACAGACTTTTTACTTTTTTTCTGTGATAATTCCGCCACGTTTACACGGATTTAACTTTTGGGCGGTGGATTATTCTGCCGCGATATAGCAGGAGAGCAATATGTCAGAGTTGTTGGCAGTGACACGTGAAGTGTTTGATGAAGTGATGGTTCCCAACTATGCGCCGGCCAAGATCATTCCGGTACGCGGGGAGGGATCACGTGTCTGGGATCAGGAAGGCCGCGAGTATGTCGACTTCGCGGGCGGGATCGCGGTCAATGGCCTGGGCCATTGCCATCCCAAGCTGGTCGAAGCCCTGAAAACCCAGGGCGAGAAGCTGTGGCACCTCTCCAACGTGATGACCAACGAGCCGGCCCTGCGTCTGGCCAAGAAGCTGGTCGCCGCCACCTTTGCCGAGAAGGTCTATTTCTGCAACTCCGGCGCCGAAGCGAACGAAGCGGCGCTCAAGCTGGCCCGTCGTTACGCCATCGAGAAGTTCGGTGCCCACAAGACCCAGATCATCGCCTTCCATCAGGGCTTCCACGGCCGCACCTTCTTCACCGTCAGCGTCGGCGGCCAAGCGGCCTACTCCGATGGCTTCGGTCCCAAGCCGGCCGACATCACCCACGTCGCCTACAACAACCTGGAAGAGCTGGCCTCCGTCATCTCCGACAATACCTGTGCCGTGGTGATGGAGCCGCTGCAAGGGGAGGGTGGCATCATTCGTCCCACCGACGAGTTTGCCAAAGGGGTGCGTGAGCTGTGCGACAAGCACAATGCCCTGCTCATCTATGACGAGGTGCAATCCGGGGTCGGTCGTACCGGCGAGCTGTTTGCCTACATGGGTCTGGGGGTCACGCCGGACATCCTCACCAGCGCCAAGGCGCTGGGCGGCGGTTTCCCCATCGGTGCCATGCTGACCACCACCGAGATCGCGTCTCACCTGAAAGTGGGCACTCACGGCTCTACCTACGGCGGCAACCCGCTGGCGTGTGCGGTGGCCGAGGCGGTGATCGACGTGGTCAATACCCCGGAAGTGCTGAGCGGCATCAAGCAGCGCGAGCAGCTGTTCCGCGACGGTCTGGACGCCATCAACGCCAAGTACCACTGCTTCAGCGAAGTGCGCGGCAAGGGCCTGCTGCTCGGCGCCGTGCTCAACGATGACTTCAAGGGTCGCTCCCGCGACTTCCTGCTTGCCTCCATCGATCAGGGGTTGATGGCGTTGGTAGCAGGCACCAATGTAGTGCGCTTCGCCCCCTCTCTGGTGATCCCGGAAGCGGACATCAAGGAAGGGCTGGCCCGGTTCGAGAAAGCGGTTGCTCAGGTGGTTAACGCCTGATCCAAATTGAGGTGGGGAGCCCTCCCGGCAGGAGCCGGGACCCCACCTGTCGTCAATGAAAGGGAGTTGTCATTTATGTTGGTTATCCGTCCTATCGAGCAGCGCGACTTCGCCGGCCTCAAGACCTGTGCCATCGAATCTGGCACCGGCATGACCTCGTTGCCGGTCAACGATGAACTGCTGCAACGCAAGATCGATGCCTCGACCCAGACCTTCCTGGACAAGCCCGCCGGCAAGGGCGATTGCCTCTATTTCTTCGTGGCCGAGGATCTGGAGACAGGCGAGATGGTCGGTACCTGCGCCATCGACGCGGCCGTCGGCCTGTCCCAGCCGTTTTACAACTATCACATCGGCAAGGTGGTGCACTCTTCCCCCAAGCTCGGCATCTACAACGTGGTTGAGACGCTCACGCTCTCCAACGACTACACCGGCAACTCCGAGCTGTGCACCCTGTTTCTGCGTGAATGCGCCCGCGAGGGGCTCAATGGCCGCCTGCTTTCCAAGCACCGTTTCCTGTTCATGGCCGAGCACCCCGAGCTGTTTGACAAGACCGTCTTCGCCGAAATGCGCGGCGTCTCTGATGAGAACGGTCACAGCCCCTTCTACGAGTGGCTGCAAAAGCATTTCTTCTCGATGGACTTTCCCACCGTCGACTACCTCACCGGCATCGGCAAGAAGCGCTTCATCGCCGAGCTGATGCCCAAGTACCCCATCTACGTCAATCTGCTGAGCAACGAGGCACGCGCCGTCATCGGTCAGACCCACGAGAAGACCCGTCCGGCCATCAAGATGCTGCAGGACGAGGGCTTCGTGAACCGTGGTTATGTCGACATCTTCGATGCCGGCCCCACCGTCGAGTGCGATGTGAAGCACATCCGCAGCGTGCGCCGCAGCCAGAAGCTGGCGGTGCTGGTGGGTGAACCCATCGGTGGTCACACCTACCTCGTCTGCAACGCCAGGTTTGAACAGTACCGCGCCTGCTACGGCAACATCCGGGTCGATCTGGACAAGCACGAAGCCATCATACCGCCCAAGATGGCGGCCGCCCTCAAGGTGGAGAGTGGCGACATGGTTCGGGTCGTCGATCTGGAATAACGGATCCATATCACCACATTGAAGCAGGCTGCCAAGGCGGCCTGTGCACCACAGGGAGTGAATTGATGATGTCTTTAGTCCAGTTTATCGATGGCCAGTGGCTGGCCGGTGAAGGCAAGCCGTTCGAATCAAAAGATCCGGCCAGGAACGAAGTGATTTGGCGCGGGGAGGCGGCGAGCCAGACCCAGGTGGACGCCGCCGTCAAGGCGGCCCGCGCGGCCTTCTACCATTGGTCCGATCTGGCCCTCGAGGATCGTCTGGCCATAGTGCGCCGCTATGCCGATCTGCTCGGCGAGCACAAGGAGGCGCTGGCCCTGACCATAGCCCGGGAAACCGGCAAGCCGCTGTGGGAGACCCGCACCGAAGTGGCGGCCATGCAGGGCAAGATCGCCATCTCCATCCGCGCCCATGACGAGCGCACCGGCACGGTCGAGAACCCCATGCCCGGTGCCAAGGCGTTCGTGCGTCACAAGCCCCACGGCGTGGTCGCCGTGTTCGGCCCCTACAACTTCCCGGGCCACCTGCCCAACGGTCACATAGTGCCTGCGCTCATCGCCGGCAATGCGGTGGTGTTCAAGCCCTCAGAGCTGACCCCCATGGTGGCCGAGGCCATGCTGAAGATCTGGCAGGAGGCTGGGCTGCCCAAGGGGGTGCTCAACCTGGTGCAGGGCGAGGTGGAGACCGGCAAGGCGCTGGCGGGCAATCCGGACATCGACGGTCTCTTCTTCACCGGCTCGTCACGCACTGGCCACTTCCTGCACCAGCAATTTGCTGGCCAGCCGGGCAAGATCCTGGCCCTGGAGATGGGTGGCAACAACCCGCTGATCGTGAAAGACGTGAGCGACATCGACGGTGCCGTCCATGCCATAGTCCAGTCTGCCTTTATCACCTCCGGCCAGCGCTGCACCTGCTCCCGCCGCCTGTTTGTGGAGCGCGGCGCCAAGGGGGATGCCCTGGTGAAACGCCTGGTGGAGGTGGTCGGCCAGATCAGGATCGGCCTCTATGACGCTGCCGAACAACCCTTTATGGGCGCCATGATAAGCGAGAAGGCGGCGCTGGGCATGGTCGAGGCGCAGGCCAAGCTGCAGCAACTGGGGGGTGAGAGCCTGCTCGCTCTCAAGCATCTGGAAGCGGGCACCGGCTTCGTCTCCCCCGGCATCATAGACGTGACTGCCGTGGCGGCATTGCCGGACGAAGAGTACTTCGGCCCGCTGCTGCAGCTCATCCGCTATGACGACTTCGATGCCGCCATCGATCAGGGCAATGCCACCAGCTTCGGCCTGTCGGCCGGCCTGCTCGGTGACAACGAGGCGGACTGGCAGCACTTCTTCAAGCGGATCCGCGCCGGCATAGTCAACTGGAACAAGCCCATCACGGGCGCCTCCAGCGCCGCGCCCTTCGGCGGCATAGGTGCCTCCGGCAACCACAGGGCGAGCGCCTACTACGCCGCCGACTACTGTGCGTACCCGGTTGCCTCGGTGGAAGACAGCAAGGCCGCCATGCCGGATCAGCTGTCCCCTGGTTTGACGTTTTAATCGTTCATGGAGATATCGTTGCAGAAGAGATGGCTCAAGGCCGACGACTACTGCGTCATATCTCCGGTCGCCTCGGTGGAAGACAGCAAGGCGAGCATGCCGGATCAGCTGTCTCCCGGTCTGGCCTTCTGATAACAAGAAAATAAAAGAGGGGCACTCAGAGGTGCCCTTGTCTGTACCCGCAATCAAAGGAAAGAGAGATGCAAAAGGATATCGAGACCCTGTTTGGCCATCTGTGGGACAACTACATTCAAGTCACCCCCAGCGCCCACAAGGTTCACCAACTGCTGGGGGGCGGCGCCCCCATCATCAACGATCACGTGGCGTTTCGGACCTACAACCTGCCCAAGCTCGGTCTCGAGAAACTGGCGGCCCACTTCCGTGCCCTGGGGTACGAGGAGAAGGGCGAGTATGTGTTCAAGGCCAAGAAGCTCTATGCCAAGCACTTCGAACATGCCGATCCGGACGCCCCCAAGGTGTTCATCAGCGAACTGAAGGTGGAAGAGCTCTCGGAAGGCGCCCAGGCCATCATCCACAAGCTGGTGGATCAGGTGCCTGATCACCTCACCGACACCCCGGCCTTCCTCTACACTGGCGCCCCCTGGCAGGTCTCCTGGAGCGATTACCAGACCCTGCTGGCGGAGAGCGAGTATGCGGCCTGGATGGCGGCCTGGGGCTATCGTGCCAACCACTTCACCGTCAATATCAACCGCCTGAGCGATTTTGAGACCATAGAAGAGGTCAACTCGGCCCTGAAGGCGGCGGGTTTCGTGCTCAATACCGTCGGCGGCGAGGTGAAGGGGGATCCCCAGGTGATGCTGGAGCAGTCCTCCACCATGGCGGATAAGGCCGAGGTGCCCTTCAGCGACGGCGTGCGCGCCATACCTAGCTGCTTCTACGAGTTCGCGCGGCGCTACCCGCAGCCAGACGGCGTGCTCTACCCGGGCTTCGTCGAAGCGTCCGCAGACAAGATCTTCGAATCCACCAACGCCATGTGATTGCCCCGCCCGCTAAAAACGCCCCAGATGGGGCGTTTTTTTTAAGGGAGCAGGGTGAAGCGCGTCGTGGGCCCGGCGCCTTGGTTTGGCGTCACACCCGCTGCAGTTCACCCTCGGTGGCGAGCACAGTCGCCATGCCACCGGCCTTGCCTGCCTCGATGCCGATGGGGGTGTCTTCGAATACCAGGCAGTTGGCCGGGTTGGCGCCGAGCAGCTCGGCCACTTTCAGGAAGGTGTCGGGGTGAGGCTTGTGGTTGGTCACGTCGTCGGCGCTCACCAGCACGGGGATGAAGGCATCGAGGCCGGTATTTCTCAGTATGTGCGTCGCATGATCCCGGGTTGAGCCTGTGCCTATGCCCATGGGCACCTTGCCGTGGCAGCGCTTGACCAGCTCCCACATGGCGGGGAAGACGCTGACGCTGTCGATCCGCTCCAGATAGAGGGCTATCTTGCGGCGGGCGAAGGCCTCCACATCGATCTCCAGCCCGTGCTGCTCGGCCAGCATGGCCACTATCTTGCGGGTGGGAATGCCGCCGTACTCATTGAGCCGCACCCGATCGAACGGCAGGCCGAATTCGGCGCTGGTGATCTCCCAGGCATCCAGGTGCAGGGGCATGGAGTCCACCAGGGTGCCGTCCATATCGAAGATCAGGGCGTCGTATTGCTCAAACTGGAACTGCTCGGACATGGGGTACTTCCTCCTCGGCTAAAAGAGCACACTACCAGATCCGCTCCCCCTATGCCGCGACTGCCGTCATGGCCTGGGCAGGCAGCGGGTTTGACCATGGGCTGCTGATTTATGAGACAATAATGCGCTCTGCGCCTCGGGTGCCGGCATCTCACAGTAGCGAGCCTCTTTATGTCCCCAAAAACCGTCTTCTCAAGCGTGGCCCTGGTGATCGCCCTGGGCTCGTTGGAAAAGAGCATAGTCACCACCCCCTTGCCCATCATAGGGGCCGAGCTGAACGCCGGCGCCGCCCTCACCTGGGTGGTCACCGCCTACCTGCTGGCGGCCACCGCGGCCCTGCCCATCTACGGTAAGCTGAGCGATCTGTTCGGCCGGGTGCGGATGCTCAACATCGGCATAGGCCTGTTTCTGGCGGGGTCGGTAGCCTGCGCCCTTGCCCAGGATCTGCCGACCCTGCTGGCGGCCCGCGTGCTGCAGGGGCTGGGGGGCGGGGGGCTGATCGCGCTGGCCTTCACCGTCATCGCCGACTGCATTCCCCCGCGGGAGGTGGGCAAGTATCAGGGGTATATCTCGGCGGTCTATGCGGTCTCCAGCATCGCCGGGCCCCTTCTCGGGGGCTACTTCACCGAGCAGCTGAGCTGGCGCTGGATCTTCTGGATCAACCTGCCCCTCGGGGCGCTCGCGCTCTGGTTGGTGAACCGCAACCTGGGCCACCTCAATGTGCGCCGCCATAGTCGCTTCGACTGGAAGGGGGCGGGGCTGCTGATTACCGTCACCACACTGAGCTTGCTGTTGCTCTCGCCGGAGACGGCGCTGTCCGCCATCTGGCTGGCGGCTGGGCTGGTACTGGCCCTGCTGCTGCTCATCCTGGTGGAGCGACGCGCCCAGGATCCCATACTGCCCGCCCATCTGGTCCGCTTGCCCGGTTATTTGGTGAGCGTGCTGCTGGCGCTGGCCTCGCAACTGCTGATGTTCGCCGTGCTGGTCTACCTGCCGCTTCAGATGCAGTGGCAGAAGGGGATGGGGGCCAGCGAGAGCGGCCTCTACATGGTGATCTTCATGGTCTGCATCACGGCGGGGGCCTTCGTCGGCGGCAAGCTCATAGGTCGCACCGGTCACTACAAGCGCTTCGTGGTGGCGGGCTTCGCCCTGGCGGCGCTGGCCCTGTGGCAAATTCACTTCGATCTCTTTGCAAATCTGGGGCTGGGCTTCGCCGGTCTGGGGCTTGGACTGGTGCTGCCGGCGCTCTCAGTGGTGGTGCAAAACGCCCTGCCGCGGGAAGATCGCGGCATCGGCATGTCGCTGTTCAACTTCGGCCGCGAGCTGGGGGGCGCGGTCGGGGTGGCCATCTGCGCGGTGCTGTTCCACGGGGCCCTGCCGGCCGGGACCAGCCACAACCTGGCCAGCCTGAGCCCCGCCGAGCTGGCCCCGGGTTTCAGCGCCACCTATGTGGGCATGGCAATGATCGCGAGCGCCGCCTTCCTCATCACGCTGCTGGCATTGAAGCGCCACGAGCTGGCCAGCATCCCGGCCTGATGCGCTTCCTTGACACAAAAAAGGGCTCCCGAGGGAGCCCTTGTTGCGTGTGAGCGTGGGGAGCTGCCCATCAGATCCGGAGGCGGACGGGGCGCAGGGCGGCGATAGCCCCGCCAAAGAGCGCCATGGCCAGCAGCGCCAGGGCCACAGGTCCCGCACTGTAGGCAAACCCGGCGACGGCGGACCAGAGCGCCACCCCGAGGTGCATCATGGTCATCGCCAGCGACATCAGCATGCCCCTGTGGGCCGACGAGAGCCCGGCAATGTGGCCCTGCAGGGCGGGGGATCCTATGCCGCCCGCCAGCGCCCACAGCCCTAGCGGCAGCAGCAGGACAGGCAGTGAGGCGGGAGAGAGATAGAAGCCGACGCTGGCCGGCACGCAGACCACCAGGGCCAGGCGCATCAGGACGCGCCCGCTCTCGACCCGGCCAGACAAGCGAGGCATCAGCAGGTTGCCGATGACGCTGATGATGCCGAGGGCCCCATAGAGGAGCCCCACAGAGCCCATCGACAGGCCCTGGGTGTCGCGCAGGTGCTGGCCGACCAGGTTGAAGAGGCCAATGCCGCCCCCCAGGCCCAGGCACATGGCCAGCAGGGCGCCGACCGCACCCGGGGTGGCCAGCAGGCGGACATCCTTCTCCTCCTGCTGCGCCGCCGATATATATGCCAAAGACCTGCCGGCGGGCAGCAGGGCCAGGGCCGCCGCCACCCCCCAGGCACAGAGGCCGAGCAGAATAAAGGCGGCGCGCCAGGAGTGCCACTGAGCGAGCAGAGCCCCCAGGGCCGGGCTCGCTATCATGCCCAGCGTCAGGCCGGACTGCACCCAGGCAATGCGCTTCATGGCATCTTTGCCCGTGCCGTCTGCCGCCATGGCAAAGGCGATGGGCAGCATGCCGGCACTGGCGAGACCGGTGAGCACCCGGCTTGCCAGCCCCCACTCGAAGCTATCGACCAGGCCGGTGGCGATGGAGGCGGCCCCGAACAGCAAGGCGGCGGGCAGCATGATCCTCACCCTGCCGAGTCGATCCGAGAGGCTGCCGAGCAGGGGGGCGATCAGCGCCAGCGCCAGGCTGTAGGCGGTGATAAACAGCGTGACCCGCTCGGGCTGCACCCCCAGCTCCCGGCCTATGGGGGTCAGCAGGGGGCCCAGCATCAGCTCATCGGCACCCACCAGAAACGCAATAAAAAAGAGCAATACTTTCAATAGCATGATGTTCACCTTACGCATGTGATACCGAGCCGGTGGCCGCGAGGGAGTGAATGTCCAGCACCCGATCCGGCCAGTCTGCCACGAAGGCTTGCTCGTGGCAGACCACCACCACAGTCCCGGCATAGTCCTGCAAGGCCTGTTGCAGGGCCGCCTTGACGGCGGCATCCAGGTGGGTGGTCGGTTCGTCCAGGATCAGCAGGTTGCTGGGTTGCAGGGCCAGTCGGCACAGTTTCACCTTGGTCTGCTCCCCGCCACTCAGGGCGGCGATCGGTTGCAGTGCCAGCTTGCCCCTGATGCCGATCCGGGCCAGATGCAGCCTGGCGCCCCTGTCATCGAGGGCGGGGCAGGCGGCCTTCACCAGGGCCAGTGGGGTGGCATCCGGATGGGGCCAGTGCAGCGCCTGTTCGAAGTAGCCCGCCTTGACCCCGGGGGAGAGGCTGAGCCGACCGCGCAGGGGGGCCAGCTCGCCCGCGAGTGTCTTGAGCAGGGTGGACTTGCCGACGCCGTTGAAACCGGCGATCACCACCTTCTCCCCCCGGCTCAGGGTCAGGGTCAGGGGTGCCAGCAGCGCGCTATCATGGCCGATGACCAGTTCAGAGGCGGCGAGTACCTGCTGGCCGCCGCCCCCGGCGCTGCGAAACGTGAGGGAGACCCCTTTGTCCCGCTCCGGGTTGGCCAGGCGCTCGATGCGCGCCAGCTGCTTCTTGCGGCCGTTGGCTATGCTGGCGTTGACCCCGGCGCCGTTCTTGGCGATGAACAGCACCAGCTTGTCGATCTGCCTCTGCTGCGCCTGGTATTGCCGGGCGTGAGCGGCATCATTCGCGGCCTTCTGGGCCATGGCCTTGTCGAGGTTGCCCTGGTATTTGCGAAGCTGCAGGCGATCGATATCGCAGATGCCGGTGGCGATGCGGTTCACGAAATCCCTGTCGTGGGAGACCACCAGGAAGGCGCCCGCGAAGCCGTCCAAGTAGGCTGCCAGCCAGGCCACGTGGGCGCTGTCCAGGTAGTTGGTCGGCTCATCGAGCAGCAGCAGATCCGGCGAGCGCAGCAGCAAGCCAGCCAGCATCACCTTGTGGCGCTGGCCGCCGCTCAGATTGGCCAGCCGGGTCTGCATGCCAAGCTGGGTGAGGCCAAGGCCGGCGGCCACCTCGTCGCTCCGGCTCTCTATCTGGTAGAACGACTGGCTCTCCAAGGTGGTCTGGAGGCTGGCGGCCAGGGCCAGCTGATGGGGCTGGGCACAGCGCGCCGGGCTGGCATAGATGGCCATCATCTCCGCCTCGGCCCGATAGAGGGGGGCAAAGGCCGTTTGCAGATATGCCCGTATCGTCAGTTGCCCGTCCAGCTCGGCATGCTGGTCGAGGTAACCCCGGTCAATATCGGGCTGCCAGAGGATATCCCCGGCGTCAGGCTGGCGCTCCCCCTGGAGCAGCTTGAGCAGGGTACTTTTGCCGACGCCGTTCCTGCCCGTGATGCAGATATGTTCGCGGGGAAGCAGGGTGAAGCTGGCGTCCTGATACAGTGTCTTGTCACCGAGGTGACAGGTCAGATGGTGAATGCTGAGCAGACTCATGGTGCTATATCCATAAAGAAACGGGGGCGGTACTTGGCGTACCGGCCCCCGTTTCACGCAATATTGAAACTTTGTCCTGAAGATCAGAAACAAAAAGGCCGGCGATGAAGCATATCGCCGGCCTTTCTCCTGTTCTCATCAGATGCGGGGTCGCCTCCCTCTATGGAGGGCGCAAGCGCTATCTGATGAAGATTCAGAAGAGATGTGGCTCCGGGCAACACTTCATCGTGTTAGTGCACGGAGCACAGCCTCCTGACAGAGCATTTGAACAGGATGTACAACATTGCAGAGCAGTCCAACATGAAATCTGGACGCAAAATACGCAGATTCCGGGGGACAGTCAACCCGCTCGCCCCTGACCTGGCATGCTCCGGTCGGTTCTATGCTCGTCTGGCGCGAGCGCCATGGCGGGCTCCACAAGAAGCCAGACCGCCGTCTGGTAGGGGGCAAAGCAGGGCTCTGGCTGGCCGGGGTAGTTGCCCATCAGCAAGCTGGCGTCGCTGGCTAGCTTGTCGAAATGGGGCATGGGCAAGGGGCCTGCGGTGAGATTGGCGAGCAGCAGCAGAGTCTGCGTCTGGCCGGTGGCCGGATCCCGCCAGCGGCGGCGGTAGCTGATGCGCAGGGGATCGTTCTCATCCAGCAGTTCGAAGTCGCCATGGCGAATGACGGGGTGGGCCTTGCGCAGGGCGATGAGCTGGCGATAGCAGTGAAACAGGGAGTCGGGGCGGGCCAGCTGCTCGGCGGCGTTGATCTCCATATAGTTGTCATTGAGCGCTATCCAGGGCTCTGCCGTGCTGAATCCAGCCCTGGGGCCCGAGTCCCACTGCATAGGCGTGCGGGCGTTGTCGCGGCCGATGGCATCGAGGCGGCGGGCGAGTTCGGCGGGGGCCAGATCCGGGTGGCTGGCGCTGTAGTTGATGGCCTCCACATCGCGCAGCTCCTCTGGCTGCCAGCGGCGGTTGGTCATGCCAAGCTCCTCCCCCTGATAGATGAAGGGAGTGCCCTGCATCATGTGCAGCACCAGGGCCCACTGCTTGGCACTCAGCTCGCGCCACTCGGGGCTGTCGTCGCCGAAGCGGGAGACGGCGCGGGGCAGGTCGTGGTTACCCAGAAACAGGCTGTTCCAGCCTTGACCGTGCAGTCCGCTCTGGTGGCGGGCCATGGCGTCTTTGAAGGTGAGGGGGTCAAAGCGGGAGGTCCATTTATCGCGCCCCAGCCCCAGGTGCTCGAAGTTGAACACCATGCTGAACTCGCTGTCATTCGGGTTCGAATAGTGCCGCATCTGGGCCAGATCTGCCCCCCAGGTCTCACCGACAGTGATGATCCCCTTGCCGCCGAAGCTGGCGCCATTAAGCTCGCGGATATAGTCGTGCAGGCGGGGGCCGTTGCTCATGGCAAGCCGTGACCACTCCTTGCTCACCATGTCGATCACATCGAAGCGAAACCCCTTGATGCCCCTGGCCAGCCAGAAGTTGATCACCTCCGCCATCTCGGCCCGCACCGCCGGGTTGTCCCAGTCGAGATCGGCCTGGCTCGCATCGAAGTTGTGCAGGTAGTAGCTGCCAAGCGCCGGCACGTATTCCCAGGCGCTGCCGCCGAAGATGGAGTCCAGCGGGTGGGCATCGACGAAGGCCTGGTCCCGAAAGACGTAATAGGCCTGGTAGCGGGGATCCCCGGCCAGCGCCTGCCTGAACCACGCATGTTCGGTTGAGGTGTGGTTGGCGACTATGTCCATCATGATGCCCATGCCATGGGCGGCCGCCTCTGCTATCAGCAGGTCCATCTCGGCCAGGGTGCCGAAGGCGGGATCTATGGCGCGGTAGTCCGCCACATCGTAGCCGTTGTCCCGCCTGGGGGAGCGGTAGACGGGGGTGAGCCAGAGCAGGTCGATTCCTAGGGTTGCCAGGTAGTCGAGACGCTGGCGGATGCCCTTGATGTCCCCCATGCCATCGCCGTCGCTGTCCTGAAAGCTCATGGGGTAGATCTGGTAGATAACGCACTGATCGAGAGTGAGAACGGGGTGAGGATGCATCAGCGTGGCCGGTGGCAAAGTGGTCCTGCCATGTTACGCAGAGGGCGCCGGGGCCGACAGGGTGAGGTGGGCCTTGAAAAGGGTTCCATTGTTGGCCGATTACCAAAATTGCGGGCAGGGTCACAAAGGCGCCATCCCGAACCAGGGGGCGGTCGGGATGGCAGCGTACTCATATGCCCGCCGGCGTGGCCCTTATCGGGTCGCCTCGGGCTGCTTGGCGCCGAGTGCCTGCTGGCGTTCGGCCTGGGCGTCCAGCTCCTTGCCGAGGAAGTAGTTCAGGAAGGTGCGGATCACCGCGATGATGGCGAGGCGGATCAGCTCCTCCTTGCTCGGCGCGACCGTGGTGGCCAGGATATCGGCGGCGAGCTGGAACTCCAGCGCCAGGATAAGCCAGCTGCCGAAGCAGAGGCGAATGCGCGGAAAGCCGGGCTCGTGATCCCGCACCCGCGCCGCCAGCCAGAGGGTCTTGCCAAGTCCTATCACCACGCAGGCGATGGAGATGATCTCCAGCAGCAGCTGGAACAGCTCGACCCCGTGCATCATGCCCTCTTTCAGGCTCGCTATCTCAAACACTAGGGTCACCTCCCTGATTCAAAAGAGACACTTTTAACACGGCATGGGGGCCGGATCCAACTCAGAGCCCCTTGAGCAGCATGGCGACCTGCGCGATGGCATGACGGGCCGCAGGGCTGGTGCCCGCCAGCTGGAAGAAGCCGTGGATCACCCCGAGCTGCCGCTGACAGCTGGCGGCAACACCGGCTTGCAGCAGTTTGCCATATAGGGCTTCTCCCTCGTCACGCAGGGGATCGTACTCGGCCGTGAGGATATGGGTGGGCGGCAGCCCCGCAAGTTCAGGATGGTGCAGCGGGCTCGCCTCGGGATGGCTGGCGGGCAGCCTGCCCAGATAGGCCTGAAACCCGCTGAGCAGCATGTCACGGGTGATGAGGTAGTCGTCGCCAAGGTCGCGATAGCTCTGGCTCTCTCCCAGGGCATCGAGCATGGGATAGATGAGGATCTGGGCGGCGGGCAGTGCCGCTCCCGCCTCCTTGAGCCGCAAGCTGGTGACCAGGGCAAGATGGCCACCGGCGCTGTCGCCTGCGAGTGCGACCCGCCCGGGATCGCCGTGCCACTGCGGCAGCGCGGCCATGATGGCGAGGGTCGCTGCCAGCGCATCGTCATGGGCGGCAGGATAGGTATTCTCGGGGGCAAGGCGCGTGTGTACGGCAAACACCAGGGCATTGGCACTGTTGCACAGCATCCGCATCTGGCGATCGTGGGTCTCGAAATCCCCGCTGACGAAACAGCCGCCGTGGAAATAGATCAACGCCGGATAAGCGGGATCCGGTATATCCACGGGTTGGTAACAGCGGATGGCGTAGTGATCGGCCTGCCACTCTTCGATGGCGCCCACCTCTTCCCGCTCACCGCCCAATGCGGCAGAGGCAAGGTAGCCCTCCCGCCGCGCCTGCCAGCTCATCTCGCTTGCCCTGGGTCTTCCAGCGGCAACAAATTCCGCCACCATGGCGGCGATTGCGGGTTCGAGTCCTGTGTTCATGCTGCACCGTTAACTGTATATAAAAACAGGCATTGTGCGCTTCTGGTCCGAGAGCGCAACCGGCGTTAGCTGAGGCAGCTCACAAAATCAGGCTTCAATCAGTTTGAATTCAATCACATAGAGCGGTGGTAGTGCGGGGTAGATGTCCCGGATGACGGCTTTGAGCTCGGCGAGGGTCATGTTCTCCTGGCGGGCGTGCTCGTCGGTCAGGTCATCGAAGGCCAGGGGCGTGACCGAGAGCACCTCCATGGCGCCAAAGGGCTGGTGCTCCGGATTGGTGAAGAGCGCGAGCCGCTGGCCGGGCTGCCAGTCGGCCTCGCTCTCGTCGCGTATGGTGATGGTCTTGCGGCCGGACTGGATGTCGGCGACGAAGCGGCCGAAGAAGGTGAATTCCGGGTAGGTTGGGGTGTGAACTGACATTTTCTCTCCGAAGGACAAGGGGTGGCAGGGGGCGGATCACGCCGCAGCGGGCCCATTTTAGGAGTGCCGGGGAGGGCGCGCAGCACTTTTCGTCCGGACGTGCGGGTGGCGTGAGTTGGCGCACTTGCTCTGCCCTGCAAAGTGGCTGCAAGTGAACCCGAATGTGCGATGATGTGGGCTCCCCTTTCTTGATATGTAACAAAATGGAGGGGGACTGGCTGTGGTCTGATGGCGTCTGGCGCGGTTCCCCGCCCGGCGGACATGAACGAAAGGAGCGAGTGTGAATTCCGAGTTGATCTGGGTGCTCAGCATGCTGGTGGGCGCCATCTTCCTGTTTATTACCAACAGGGTGCGCATGGATGTGGTGGCCTTGTTGATCATCATCCTGTTCGTGTTGAGCGGCACCCTGACCTTGCCACAGGCGCTTGCGGGGTTCAGCGATCCCAACGTCATCCTGATCGCCGCCCTGTTCGTGGTGGGGGAGGGGCTGGTGCGCACCGGCATCGCCTATCAGGTGGGGGATGCCCTGGTGAAGGTGGCAGGCAGCAGCGAGACCCGGCTGCTGGTGCTGCTGATGGTGGCGGTGGCGACCCTGGGAGCCGTGATGAGCAGCACAGGGGTGGTGGCCATCTTCATCCCCGTGGTGCTGAGCGTGGCGAACCGGATGGGGATCCCGGCGGGACGGCTGATGATGCCGCTGGGCTTTGCCGGTCTCATCAGCGGCATGATGACGCTGGTGGCCACGCCGCCCAACATGGTGGTCAACAGCGAGCTGATGCGCCACGACATCCAGGGCTTCGGCTTCTTCGGCTTCACCCCCATGGGGGTGCTGATCCTCGGGCTGGGGGTGCTCTACATGCTGCTGATGCGTAACCGTCTGGTGCGCGAGGGGGAAGAGGGCAAGGGCAAGCAGGCGGGGCGCAGCACAATGCGCGACCTCATCCGCGATTATCGCCTGGCCGGCCGGGCGCGCCGCCTGGCGATCCGACCCGATTCTCCCCTGATAGGCCAGACCCTGGACGAGCTGCAACTGCGTGCCCGCTTTGGGGCCAACGTCATCGGGCTGGAGCGCTGGCGCAAGTTTCGGCGGGTGATGGTGACCGTCTCCGGCGTCACCGAGTTCCAGGCGAAAGACGTGCTGCTCATCGACATGTCCGACCCCGAGGTGGATGTGCGGGAGTTTTGCAGCGAGGCGCGGCTCGAACCCATGATATTGCGCGGGGAGTACTTCTCGGATCAGGCGCGGGAGGTGGGCATGGCCGAGGTGTCCCTCATTCCAGGATCCCGCCTGCTCGGCAAGAGCATCCGCGAGGTGGCGTTTCGCTCCCGCTACGGCCTGAGCGTGGTCGGGATCCGCCGCAACGGTGAGGCGCTCACCGGCAAGCTGGTGGATGAGCCGCTGCTGATGGGAGACAGCCTGCTGGTGGTGGGCAACTGGAGCCTCATTCGCCAGTTGCAGACCCACCACAGGGACTTCCTGCTGCTCGGCCTGCCCGCCGAGGTGGATGAGATGGCGCCGGCTCGCAGCCAGGCCATCCACGCCCTGATCGCCCTCGCGGTCATGATAGTGCTGATGGTGACGGAGCCCGTGCCCAACGTCATAGCGGCGCTCATCGCCTGCCTGCTGATGGGCAAGTTCCGCTGCATCGACATGGAGAGCGCCTACAAGTCCATCCACTGGCCGACCCTGATCCTGATCGTCGGCATGCTGCCCTTTGCCCTGGCATTGCAGAAGACCGGCGGGGTGGATCTCATCGTCGGCGGGCTGATCTCGGCGGTGGGGGAGATGGGGCCCCGTGTCATGCTGGCCAGCCTGTTCGTGCTCTGCGCGGCCATCGGGCTCTTTATCTCCAACACCGCCACCGCCGTGCTGATGGCGCCCATTGCGCTGGGCACGGCCCAGCAGATGGGGGTCTCTCCCTATCCCTTCGCCATGACCATCGCCATCGCCGCCTCGGCGGCCTTCATGACGCCCGTCTCCTCACCGGTCAACACCCTGGTGCTGGGGCCCGGCAACTACAAGTTCATGGACTTCATCCGCGTGGGGGTGCCCTTTACCCTGTTGGTGATGGTGGTGAGCGTCATCGCCATTCCCTGGTTCTTCCCGTTCTGAGCGCGCTCGAGGGGAACAAGGAGTGCAAGCGGCCTGCGGGCCGCTTTTTATTGGCCATCCATCTCGACGCTGTGAGATGAAATATTGGGCTGACAAGCCAGTGAGCAGGGAGAGCGGCAGGGAAGGATAGGGGACAAGGGCCGAAATCCAGGCACAAAAAAACCAGCATGAGCTGGTCTGTTTGGTACTGCCTTGATGGTGCGGAAGGAGAGACTCGAACTCTCACGCCTAGGGCGCCAGAACCTAAATCTGGTGCGTCTACCAATTTCGCCACTTCCGCAATATTAATGGTGGCTATGACGGGATTCGAACCTGTGACCCCCGCATTATGAGTGCGATGCTCTAACCAACTGAGCTACATAGCCGTCTTGTATCCGACATTGTCGTGTACAAGTAAAATGGCTGGGTACTAGGGTTTGGACCTAGGCACGTTGACGAGATCAAGACCTCTCACGTTTACCACAGCGATCACCGACAAGGTCGATGAAAGGCAATAATGGCTGGGGTACTAGGATTCGAACCTAGGGATGGCGAGATCAAAACCCGCTGC